>ENA-UEOY01000108-UEOY01000108.1-human-gut-metagenome-genome-assembly--contig:-NODE-108-length-35792-cov-41.399916_pt1 | contig 35792 bp, 30 predicted proteins | sample MGYA00242892_ERZ507900 | MGnify/ENA primary metagenome ERZ507900 (study PRJEB26167, sample SAMN06115427) | human gut metagenome | host: Homo sapiens | place: China:Henan | collected 2015-04-15...
TGACATCTGTCCTGCATCGTCATTACCTGAAAGTCCTCCTGGAGCATTCAAATATTCAGTTTCCATGATATGGCGTATTGCCTGTTGCGTTTTCCAGGGCTCTCCTGCATAATTAAACATGAATGCGACTTGGTGGCAAGGCTCATTTCCGTGCCAATAGCGGTGTTCGCTGAACATCGAATCCAGTTTCAGAGCAAATTTTTCTTTTCCTCCCATGTACTCCATCAGTCCGTATGGATCATGTGGCACATACCATGTGTAATGGCAAGGAGCTCCTTCTGTGATAAATTTGGCAAACTGGAATGCGTTTTGTTCTTTCAAGAACGTGCCGTCGGTATGTCTTCCTTGCGCATAGCCTGTTTGCGGGTCAATCACATTACGGTAATTCAGGGCACGTACGGACAACAACTTGTAATCTTCGTTCTTTTGAAGCTGTTTGGCTACTTGGGAGAGGACAAAGTCATCGTAGGCATATTCCAACGTACGTGACACCTGTTCTTTTGTGTGGAAGGCATCGGGCACACTATCCTCTAATGGGATGTAACCATATTTTAGGTACGATTGCAGTGCACGGCGTCCCATTCCATTTTGATAGTCTTTTTTATTAGCAGGTGATTCGAAAGCATTTTTTCGCATGGCCTCGTAAGCCTTTTCTATGTCGAAGTTACGTACGCCTTTTATGTAGGCATCTCCTATAGCTGCAATGCAATGATCGCCTATCATGGCTGCCGTATAGCTGTTCCAGCATGGGAAAATAGGGATCCATCCTCCTTGTTCAAACTTATGAATAAGCGATTGCATCATGTTTCCTCCCTGAGTAGGATATAACAAGTTGATAAGTGGATGCAGGGCACGATAAGTATCCCACATACTGTAGTCATCGTAGTATACTTCATTCGATGCCAGTTGGAGAATCGAATCTTTTTGGGCGAAAGCTGGATACCTGCCATCTACGTCATTGAATGTACGTGGTAGGAAAGAAGCCCGGTAGAAAGCTCCATAGAATTTCTCCTTGGCCTCTTGGTCTGGTGTTTCCACTTCAATAGCAGACAGATGTTTTTCCCAAATGGCAGTAAGTTCTTTCTGTGTCTGGTTGAAATCCCAATGCGGAATTTCTTGCTGCATATTCTTTTCAGCTCCTTCTTTATCGGTAAATGAAGAAGCCGCTTTGACTAATATCTGTTCGTCGTTTTCTACATGAAAACCTATATATATGCCGATGTTTTTTTCTTTCTCAATTTTAATTTGTCCCGGGAATACACTGTCTTCACGGAAGGTCCCGAATTCGCAAGGTTCCTTTTGGTAGTCAATGATAAAATGACCGCTGTATCCGGCAGGTTCTCCCCAGCCTTGATAAATGCGGTGTACGGGGTTGTATCCGTAGATACGTTTTTGAAGGGTATCGATTTCAATGTATCCTTCTCCTTCATCGCTGTTAGGATTGACGATGAGATAGGCTTTTCCTGCCTTCTGGTAGGTAAAGCGGAAAATTGCAGACCGTGAGCGGCCTGTCAGTTCAGCCTGAAGATGCTCTTCGGGCAAAGTAACTGAATAGTAGGAAGGGGTAGCCGTTTCCTGTTCATGTGCGAAACGTGTCCCTCTTTTTTCGGGTATGCAGCGTAATGAATCGAATAACGCTGACAATGTCATAGAACCGTAATCCTGGGTGCATCCTCCTGTAATCCAGTGCGAATTGCGGAAGCCTTGAAACAAGGAGTCACGGTAATAATAAGGTGCGATGCATTTTTGCTCGGTATCCTGTGTCTGTGGTGTCCAGAAGTTCATCCCGTTAGGCTCCAGTACGGCAGGCAGCGTCTGTCCGTATTCCTCCGTGTGCTTTCCAAACATGCCGGCAGTATGCGTGATGCTGGCGGCAGTGCCCATTCTTGTGTCAATGTATGGCAGAAGCCTCTCGGTGGTCTGACCGTGAGTGCATGAAATAACCAATGGGGTGATTGTTCCCAAAAACAGTGATTTGAATAATATGGCAAAATGCGTCTTCATGAATTTTCAAACTACGTGAAAGCGTCTTTTTGTTTCTGTAAAAATAAGGAATGAAATGGTATATTCTTTGTGGGATTAAGACTATTAAACTTGTATTTGGTAAATGTTGTAGTAAAATTGTCTTTTGCAAACCTAATGTTGGAATAGCTCAAATTATCGGTGAGGTATTTTCCTCACCGATAATTTATATAGAGTAATTATTCTCCGTATCCAGGATTCTGTTTCCAGTTGGTGTTTGCATTGAGTACGTCACGTGCCAACGGTAGCAGACGATATTGGGGATTAGCTGCATCCGGATTATAATCATACTTAAATCCCCAGTCACGCTCAAAGTCACCAAAACGAATTAGGTCGTTACGACGCCAGTGTTCGTCGAGGAATTCACGTCCACGTTCGTCCAAAATTTCCTGGAGATCCGGGTCATGATTCAATTCTGGAGCGTGTACATACGTGCGAATCTGGTTGAATAGACTTTGAGGTGTGTCGCCTAATGTAGCTGTACCGCCACGGACAATAGCTTCACATTTCATCAAGATAATGTCTGCATAACGGAAGATAGGTACGTCGTTGTCTTGATTACGACTGTATACGTTGTAATCGTTGATATCTGGGAAGAATTTGATGGAACGATAACCTTGTGTCCATCCGGTTAAAGTTGCGCCACAATTGAGGTCTGCATCTGGTGTTCGTATAATAACATTACCAGAATTGTCTGTATAACTGCCAGTTGCCAAAGAAATAGATTTGCTGAAAGTGACTAAATCTCCTTTATAAGTGTTTCGTACGTTAGTTGGCATACCTGTTGCATTATCATATTGGTATACATCGAAAGACTCTTCATCAATATTTTCCCCTGTATTTCCGGCAATTACTGTATTACGGTCATCTCCTGGCAGGCGGAATAATTCAACAAATTCAGGGGTTAGAGTCATGTTACCACCTACAGAATTGGTCATTTCAATACTATAGAAACCATTGTCGTTCTGTCCACGACGCCAGGTACGAAAACGGGCATAAGTCATACCTTGTGCGGTGACAGCATCATACGGCATGGCATAGATAAAGTCTTTGATTTGTGCACCGTTGGTGTACATGAACTTTTCTTTGTAACCGTCGTTTAAATTGAATAGTTGTGACTTGATGACGCGATCACAGGCTGCGATACAATCATTCAATTTTTCATTAGGCGTAGTAGAGGACCAACTGGAGCTGGTAACATCTTGTGTATACACGTTCCAATTGATATACAGTTTAGCCAATAGTGCATCAACCATCCAGCATGTTGGTGTGCCGTAGGTCGATTCAGATACTTCACTTGGACAGTTATCACGTACAGCAAGTAGTTCTGTTTCAATCCATTTAGCTACTTCTGCACGTGGAGAACGTTCGATGGCTGAATTGTTGTCTACCACTTTGTAGTCAATGATGGGGGTATCTCCCCAGTTGTCCATCAAAAGGAAGGTGTAGAAGGCACGAACGGCGCGGAGTGGGGCGGTGAGGCTTGCCTGGTCTTCACCTTCTCCTAAGTCCATCAGTAACTGGTTGCAATTTACAATACCAGCTTGAATATCGTTGTAAACCGCCAGCTGGCTGTTGCTGGCATCCGCATTGACCATGTGGAGAGAAATGTTGGACATATCACGTCCGTTTAGGTAATCTCCATCGAAACTGACTGCGGTATATTCGTCGGAGTTGCAAGATATGAGTTCGTCATAACGGCGTCCCAAAGCACCGCGGAAGGCGTAATAAGCATTGTTTATGCGCGCACTCAGTGCAATCTCAGAATCAGGATATTCAGTGTACTGAGACTTGATGTCTACGTCTAGGTCCGAACAACCGACAGTTGTAAGTGCCAGTAAGGCAGCAGAAATAAAATATCTTGTTTTCATATTTTTATGTCTCCATATTTTAGATTAGAAGTTTACATTTACACCTACCATGAATGTACGTGTACGCGGATACTGGGTATTACGCCAGTCCATACCAGGTGTCAGACCTCCCAGATAGACTTCCGGATCTAATCCCTTGTAGCCGGTAATGGTAAATACGTTATTGCAGGTGGCATAGATACGCAGGTTATTCACCCAATTGCCTAACTTTCCGAAATTGTATCCCAGTGTTAATGTAGCCAGGCGGAAATAAGAGCCATTTTCCAGATAGCGGTCAGAAGGACGCTGTGCATTGGAATCAGAGAATTTTTGTTCTGTGGCCACTTCGCTTAACACGTTTTTCCCGGCTGCTACCAACCCAACGTTATTATAGTAGTTTCGGGTTGCATTGTAGATCTGGTTTCCTGCTACACCTTGGAAGAAAGCAGTTAGTGTCCAGTTTTTCCATGTGAAATCATTGTTCCATCCGTAAGTCAATTTAGGTTGTGCGCTACCTGTTTTGCGGCGGTCTTCGTCTGTTGGGGCGTCGGTCGTTCCAATCAGTTTTCCATCGGCATCATAGTCGTTGAATACGGATACTCCGCTTTCATTGTAGCCAGCCCATTCGTAAGTATAGAACTGTCCGATAGGAGAACCTTCCATAATGCGTTGTACATTTTGACCTGAGAATCCGCCAACATCAGGGTCAGACATATCAATGTAAGGTACAGAATAGGATGCGTTGGTCAATTTCTCTACCACGTTTTTGTTATGTGACAGGTTAAGGGTTGTACTCCATGTGAAGTTATGGGTTTGCACAGGCACAGCATTGATGGTGATTTCGATACCCTTGTTGCTGATATCACCTACATTGGCTGTCATGGTACCATAAGGATAGCGGTTGGTAGAAACCGGATAATCATAAATTAAATCACTGGTACGTTTGTCGTAGTATTCGATGGTACCGCTCAGGCGGTTGTGAAGGAAACCGAAGTCGATACCGATGTTGAACATACTGGTACTTTCCCATTTCAAATCCGGATTAGCATTTCGGGTAGCTCCCAGCATTCTATAATTGGATGTGCTTCCATCTGGATTTACGTAGGTGAACCATCCTGTAGCACCATACAGGGGACGTGCGATAAAAGCGTCGAATCCCAAAGAGTTTCCGCTTACACCGTAGCCAACTCTTAATTTCAAGTCATCGAATACGTGTTGGTTTTTCATGAATTGTTCCTCTGTGATGCGCCATGCTGCAGATACAGATGGGAAAGTTGCCCAGCGATTGTTTTCACCGAAAGCAGAAGAACCGTCTCGACGAACAGTTGCTTGCAGTAAGTATCTGCTCTTATAGCTGTAATTAATACGTCCATAGAAGGAGATCATTCTCAGTGTAGAGAGGTTGTTACTGATGACGTCATTAATATCTATGTTATTGGCCATACCCAAGTTGTGGTAAGTTAAATCGTCATTATAGAAATTATAGACTCTCAGTCCGAAACCGTCGTTGTTGTCAGCTTGTTCCCATGAGTAACCCAGCATGATACCTACTTTATGTGCATCTGCAAAAGTATGGTTCCAATTCAGGTAAGTTTCCATCTGCTTGCGGATGTTTTCTGTAGTGCTACGGTCTGCCTGTCCGTGTTTCGAAATAACTGAAGGCAACTGGGTTTGTGTGGTATTGTAGATGTTGTAGATGTATTGTTGGTTTTGGTATGAAAGATTAAGATTCCAGTCCAGACCGTCGATGATATGCAGGGTGGCTTGCGCTGTACCTTGCAACAATTTTTCTTTTGTGTCATAACGGTCTTCGTTAATCATTGACAGCGGGTTATAGTTCTGTGAAATATTCAGGTTACGATACCATGTACCATCTTCATTTTTTACAGGAACCAAAGGGTTGTAGTAGTACATTGCATCCAATACGCTACGACCTTGGATGTCGGTTGGTCCTGTAGAACTATTACGGATGCTGGCATTTAGACTGAGGGCTAATTCTAAACGGTTATTTAGAGCTTTGGTTTGTACGAAGGTACGTGCATTCAAACGATCCATATTAGTGCCTCTTACCACACCTTCACGGTCTTGGAAGTTAAGTGAAGCACTATAGTTTGTTTTTTCATTGCCGCCGTTAATAGATACGTTATGATTATGGCTGAAACCAGTACGTAACACTTCATCTTGCCAATTGGTGTTAGCCGGATTATCTACATTGTAGTAATCATTCAGCTGGGTAATGTTATTTGTTTTGGCATAGCTTAGTAACTCATCTGCCGTCATCATATCTAAGGTCTTTAAGGTACGATCCCATGCTACGTAACCGCTGTAGCTTACACTCGTACGTCCATCTTTCTTTCCTTTTTTCGTAGTGATGATAATCACACCATTGGCAGCTTTAGAACCATAGATGGCTGTAGCAGAAGCATCGCGCAAGACATCGATACTTTCGATGTCTTCTGGAGCTACCAGAGAGATACTTACTCCCGGTACCCCGTCTACTACGTAGTAAGGTTCCATAGCCTCACCGGTACGCAGTGAAGAAGCACCACGCAAAGAGATGGAAGCCGAACCGTTCGGGTCGCTGGTATTGGCGATAGTCAGCCCAGGAACTTTACCTTGAAGCATCTGAGCCGGAGTTGTAATAACACCGACATTCATATCTTCTGCTTTTACAGTAGTAATAGAACTGGTTACATCTTTACGTTGCATGCTACCATAACCAATAACAACCACCTCGTCTAAAGTTTCTGTATCTTCTTTCAAGGTTATATTCATTCTATTACCTCTCACTACATTTTCTTGTGAAAGAAAACCGATATAAGAGAATACAAGTGTTTTACCTTTCTCTACTCGAAGAGAAAAATTACCATCCATATCAGTCACGGTTCCGTTGGTAGTTCCTTTTTCAACTACGTTTACTCCAATCAAAGGATCACCGGATGTACTTTTTACATGTCCTGTAACTGTGAGCTGCGCAAATGCCCATGAGACATTCATCAGAAAAAGAGCCATAAACAAAGCGAATGGCCTTAGTCTTGCATTTTTCAATTGTACTTTACACATAAACTTAGATTTTTAAAAGGTTAGTTTTTATCAAATCTTGATATAGATTTTTTTACGATGAAGGATGTAGCCAGTTAATCCCATTACTGAGCAGAATAGTAATGAATAGATAAGAGAGGCCAGATATTCATCTGGAACAGCAATGGTGATTGTTTGATAGATAGCGTCTTTTATTTCCCATTGAGAGAATATGATTGCCACAACCTCACTGAGCACGTAAAGGAACAAAGGATTCATTCCGAAAACCAGGAAGAAGGTCCATCCTTTATTGATGTTCTTTACGTCTATTACATACATAAGTAATGCCAATAACAGAGAGCCCCATCCACATGTGACTAAAACGAAGGTGGTAGACCATACTCGTTTGTTAATCGGCATCCAAATGGAAAGTACATAACCGATGACCAGCATAATTACAGCTGCTGTAATGAGCTTGACAATCCGTTTGTTTACAGAAATCTTTTCCAGCAACAATCTGCCACACATAAATCCGATGAGCGTGTGGGCTACGGCAGATAGTGTGCCGGCAAGGCCTTCCGGATCAATCGGACTCTTTTTGTAAAGATGGGCTTCTCCAAATACGCCTCTGTCGATGACCGCAAGCAGATTGGTGTCATCGCAGGCATAGCCATTTCCTGTCAGAAGTAAGATGGAATAAGCAAGTAGTAATCCACCGCAAATCCATGGGAGATACTTATGATTGATATAAATGACCATAAGCGATACGATGCCGTAACATAGGCCAATTCGTTGCAATACACCAGGAATGCGCAGAGTGTCGATGGGGAAGAAGTCTCCATTGCACACATATCCAAACCAGTCAATCGCTAATCCGATTAGAATGATAAGGAACGTACGCCGAACAATCTTTTTGACCACTTCCGAGGTAGGTTCGAAGTTAAATTTCCGAAGAGAAATGTAGGTGGAGATACCGACCATAAACAGAAAGAACGGGAAAACCAGGTCGCACGGAGTGAGTCCGTTCCATACAGAATGACGCAACGGTGCGTACGAAACGGGGCCTCCGGCATTGTTTACCAGAATCATGCCGCATACCGTGATGCCGCGTAAGATGTCTAATGACAGCAATCGTTTCATGGTGCTTTCTGATTAATGGTTATTGCAATTCTTAATTACTTATTCGGAAACACTTCATTAAATACTTCTTTTGCTACGCTGACACAGTCACCTTCCGGTTGCGATGTGTACGGATTATGAGCAAGTGTCCAAGGTTCTTCCATGGCATAGTAGTCCAGTTCTACCATCGGTTTGCCATCAAGCACATCCTGGAGTGTCTGCCAGTAGGCTGCCCAGCGTTTGTAGTAGAAGTCTTTCAGAAGACCGTTCCATTCCTTATGGGCATAGTCACGAAGACCTCCGTCGTTGGCACATACGCGGTTTCCCCATGTGGTAATCTGTACGCGGGCATTCCATTCGTACAAATCTTTTTCCTCTGGAGTAGTTCCGAGGTTGCGGGCCTGTTCAATCCAACGTCCTACGCGGAATTCACTTCTGGTGCCTAACAGACGGTCTTGTGCCAGCAAGATATTCAGAAACTCTTGTGAGTGAGCTGCAAAGTTCTTTTTGTCGAAACTCTTGAAGTCGGCAATGGTCTGGTTGTAGACGATACGTCCTCTGTCGGAGAGTGACTGACGGACGATGTCTACCAGGTCATATTCAAAGTTGTTGTTGCCTTTGTATTTGTCGGCTACTTCCAGCATCAGGCGGGCTGCCGCTTCCGTGCTGGTCGGGTCATAATAGTTCTGCATCTTAGACCAGCTGGATGCCTGGAAGTTGTTCAGTCCGGGACGGCCGCAGAAAATGGATTCGTGAGGGCCTTGCTGGTTATTGCCAAACGGGCAGTTGTAGATGCCGTCGGCAAGAATGCTCCATGCCTGTGTAATTTTTTCATCACGTACACCGTAGCGTGCGAAGAGATAGTCTTTTAACCATTCTTCCTTGGTGAATTTCTCCGGACGCCAGGGAAGTTCGCACATCAGCTCGAACATCACCGGATTGTTTTCGCTGCCTTCCATGGTCAGACCGATACCTTTCAGATGGGCGGCTAATGGATTGTTCTTGGTAAGGTAGAAATTGTTCAGCAACTGGTCCATACGTCCGTGCAAACCCACGTTGCCTCCGAAGTTCTCTATCATACAGAACAGCCAGTCGTGCTGCTCATAACCCTTTTCACGTTTCCAGATAGAAGGAATACCCCACATCGGGCGGCATTCGCTGAACAGGTCCAGAATCAGGATATCCCCATTGTTCAGGTTCTTGATCATCTCCGGGCGCGGGTTTTCCGTCCATCCCTGAGTCACCCATGTAGCCTTCGGATTGACATCCTTCATTGCTTTAAGTACGGCTTTTCCGGCTGCATCAAAATCTACACTTCCCGCATCCTCAAGTTCATGGAACGGGTCCATAGAGTAATAGTTGGCTTTGCCGAACAGTTTTTCCAGTTCCTTATAATATAAAGAAGCAATTTCGTTGAAACGTGAGTCGGTAGGAAGCAGGAAAGCCGGACGGGTAAATCCGTTCCACAATGCGGGTTCGGTTACGTTTAGTCCCAGTTTCTTATTGGCATCATGAGGTACCATACCGGAATAGCCCGGAAATACCGGTTCGATGCCGTATTCGCGCATACGCTTCAGAATCTTCTTCTGCAGTGCTTCCTGCTGTGTGTACCAGCTGTCCGGATTGGGACCGCCCCATCCTTCCAGGTTGTTCATGGCCCACCATGCCAAGAAAGCAGGTCCTGCAATGAATTTATTGATTTCTTCTTTTGAGTAACCAAGTTTTTCCAGCATGTTTTTCCATACACACTCCTGACCTACTACTGCCAGTGGCAAGTTGATTCCGTGCAGTGCCATCCAGTCGATTTCCTTTTCCCAGCGTTCCCAGTCCCAGAAAGCCATGGTATAGGAATAAGTGCAATAGTTGAAATCGTAGCGTAAGGAGAGGTTGGTTTCCTTGCGTACCGGAGTAGAAACTTTCGGCAAGCTTTCCGGCAACTTGGCAGTCATGCCGTTCCATGAGAGATGAATGCCTGCGTAATATTTCAAATACCAGTTCAAGCCGGTAGCGATGTTTACGTAGTTGTTACCCCGAATGACTACTTTGTCACCTTTCTGGTCGAGTTCAAAAAAATCGGATTGTCCTTTTTTTACTTGTATGATGAATTTCTTGGAAGCTCCCGAATCAATTCTTTCCAGAAGTCCGTTTACGGGATTACTCCATAACTGAGCAAAAGGGAAGCAAAGACATGCTAATAGGATAAGTAGAAATTGCTTGGTTTTCATAATAATTATTTTTAAGTATCACAAAAATCATATTTTATCGGGAATTTGAGGAGGAAAATAGTGAAGAAAAGGGAGAAAATAGTGCATTGTGGTTTTTACGCCTTTAAATTGACCTATGTCAAGACACTCTCCGCGCTAAATGTTGTAATTTTGTCACGTTTTTTAGAGAGTTAGTACGTGGAACAGGCAATTCAACAAACAGGTATCCGGAAAGGCTTGACGAAGCTCGTGATTCCTATCTTTATCGAGACCTTATTGATTATGATGTTAGGTGCTGTCGACACCGTTATGCTGAGTCAGTATTCCGATGAAAGTGTGGCAGCAGTAGGGGTGGTGAACCAGATTGTAATGTTTGCTTTCCTTATTTTTGAGGTAATCAATATCGGTACTTCTGTGCTGTGTTCGCAGTACCTGGGAGCAGGGATGAGGAACAAGATGGTGCAGGTGGTCGGTGTGTCTTTGTTGCTGAACCTGGTCGTGGGACTTGTGGTCAGTGCCATTTTGCACTATGGAGCAACTACATTATTGGGATGGATGGGACTTCGTCCGGAACTGCTGAAATATGGTATCGGTTACATGGAGATTGTAGGTGCGTTTGCTTTCTTTCAGGCTATCTCGCTGACTATTTCTGCGTCCTTGCGTAGTGCCAACAAAGCCATTTACCCCATGCTGGTTACGGTGTTGGTCAATGTGATGAACATTATCGGAAACTATTCCCTGATTTTCGGTAAGTTCGGCCTGCCTGCCATGGGAGCAGAAGGAGCGGCCATATCTACCTCCATAGCCCGTGGGGTGAGCATGATTGTCTTGTTTGTCATTCTCTTCAGAGAACATATTCCGTCTTTCCCGATGGCTCTGTTCCGTCCTTTCCCTTGGATAGAACTGAAAAACCTGTTGAAGGTGGGAGTCCCTTCTGCCGGAGAAAATATGTCGTACAGTTTTTCGCAGCTGGTCATCACCTATTTAATCAATATCTTAGGAAATGATTCGCTGGCCACACGAACCTATACGGTGAATACCACCATGTTTGTCTATCTCTTTGCCATCGCCATGGCACAAGGAGGAGCCATCAGCATCGGCCATTTGGTGGGGCAGAAGCGGATACGTGCGGCCTACCTGTTGGGAAAGTACGTCATGCGTTTGTCCATTTTAGTTTCGCTGGGACTTTCGTGTATCTGGGCCATATTCGGTCATACAATCTTCAGTATGCTGACGGACAACGAGAATATTATCCGGTTGGGAGTGACCATTCTCATTGTCGATGTCATCGTAGAGATAGGGCGTGCCGTAAATATCTATGCCACGAATGCCCTCCGCTCGGCAGGTGACGTGAATTTCCCGTTCTATGTCGGCCTGATTGTGCAGTGGACGGTCTCTGTCGGACTCAGCTATCTGTTCGGTATTCATCTGGGTTGGGGGCTGGTCGGCATGTGGTGTGCCTTCCTGCTCGACGAGAATATCCGTGCCTTTATCTTTGTGAAACGGTGGAACAGCCTGAAATGGGCGAAAAAAGGTTTTGTGAAGTAAAAGCTACATGTCCGATTGAATCAGGCAGAAATAGAACAGGATGATGCAGATAATGTCGATGGTAAGTGCAATGACCGACCAGCGCAGAAACTGCTTGTTTTTCTTGACGGCTCCGTAGATGATTCCTAAAATGGCAGACAGGAATACACCGGCTACGATGCCAAACAAACCCTGTACGGCCACTCCCAGCAATACAAGGATTCCCATGGTGATAAGAATGTTGTTTTTCATGTCGGTTCAGGTTTTGTAATGAAAAAGGGAGCATGAAGCTCCCCGTATGATGTTTTTATAAGCTGGCCTTGATGGCGTGGATAACGGCCGAGGTAAATCCGTCGTGCTCCAGCGAGTTGATACCCTTGATGGTGATTCCTCCCGGAGTTGTCACTTTCTCGATTTCTGTGGCCGGATGTGCATTTTCGTTGTTTAACAAGAGTTTGGCTGCCCCTTCCAGTGTTTGTGCCAGCATGGTCTGTGCATCGTGTGGCTTGATACCCAGTTCTACTCCTGCCTGCATGGCAGCTTGTACGTATTTCAGTACGTAGGCAATGCCGCAGGAAGTCAGCGAGGTGGCAGCTGCAAATTGTTTCTCCTCAATCAGCATGGAACGTCCCATTTCGTTAAAGAGCGCAGTCAGGGAAGTAATCTGTTCTTCCGAAGCGTTGCGTGCAGCAATCAGTGTCATGCTGGCTCCTTCTGAAATGGCCGTGTTGGGAATGACGCGGAACATCGGCATTTCCGGGTCTACAAAATGTGCCAGGTCTTCAAAAGTCAGTCCTGCCGCCACCGATACCAGAATCTGTGGTCCTCTTAATCTCAGCGGCTTCAACACTTCTTCCACTTTCCACGGCTTGACGGCAATAATGATAATGTCTGCATCTTCTGCCGCTTCTTTATTGGAATGTGTTACGTGAATGGCAGGAAATTCCACTTTCAGTGCGTCCAGTTTGCCGGCACTGGGGTTGGATACCGAAATTTCTTGTGCCTGAATATAATGTCCGTTGGCCAGTCCACGGGCAATGGCACCTCCCATGTTTCCGGCTCCGATGATTGCTACTTTCATATCTTTCAATTTTGAGTTCTTTATTCGCAAAGTTATAATTAAAAATGAGAGTTGGGCTATATAATGGAATTTATTTTGGTGGTATATGGAAAAGGCGAGATTGTTTTGTGGAAATGCTTCGGGAATAATGGAATATTTTCTTTGTGAGTTTTACGTTTCTCGTAAAGGAAACGTATGTTTCTCAGTGCGGAAACGTAGGTTTTAGGTTCGGGAAACGTAGGGTTTTGCGTGGGAGAACGTAGAACGTGTAAGGGGATGTGGTAAATAATGTAACGATGCTTAGAGGATGATTTGGAAAAACTATTGATTTCTTTGAAATTTATAATATAAAGAATAGAGCATGAACAATGTTGATTTGATGTACTTGTACGTAAAAATAAAAACGGAATCTTGATTAAGAAGATTCCGTTTTTGTGGATAAGTATTTTGTTTTTATTTCGTTACGTGATGCAAGCGATTTAGGAATTCATCTGCTTCGTTCATGCTCAGGCAGAGCGGCGGAAGCAAACGGATGACGTTGGTACCGCTGACACCGGTAAATACTTTTTCTTCGAAAAGTAGTTTCTGGCGGAGTTCCTTGATGGGTTCCTCAAATTCCATTCCAATCATCAAGCCGCGACCGCGTACTTCTTTGATTCCTTTGAAGCCTTTCAATTCTTCCAATAGGTGAGTACCTACTTTGCCCGCATTTTCAACCAGATTTTCTGCTTTCATCACATCTAGTACAGCGATAGCTGCTGCACATGCCAGATGATTGCCACCGAAAGTCGTTCCTAACTGGCCATATACCGGAGTGAATTTCGGACTGATCAGTACACCGGCCATCGGGAATCCGTTGCCAATGCCTTTAGCTACAGTAATCATGTCAGGGCGTACGTCATTGTACTGGTGAGCAAAGAATTTACCGCTTCTTCCGTAACCCGACTGGATTTCATCCAGAATCATGACAGTATTGGTTTCGTCACACGTCTGGCGAATGGCTTTCATGAACTCAGTAGTAGGGAGCTGAATTCCTCCTACGCCCTGGATACCTTCAATGATGACTGCACATACATCGCCTTTAGCCAGTTCGGCTTTCAGCGCTTCTGTGTCGTTCAGCGGCAGGTATGTCACGTGTCCGTTGTCATTGATCGGAGCAATGATTTTCGGATTGTTGGTTACTTCTACTGCCAGTGAAGTACGTCCGTGGAAAGCTTTTGCGAAAGAAATCACACGTGTACGTCCGTTATAGAAAGATGCCAGTTTCAATGCATTTTCGTTGGCTTCTGCTCCAGAGTTGATTAAGAAAAGCTGATAGTCATCATAACCGCTGATGGCTCCCAGACGGTCGGCTACTTCCTGCTGTAACTTGTTGATTACAGAGTTGGAATAGAATCCCAATGTAGCTACTTGTTTGCTGATGGTTTCCACATAGTGAGGATGTGCGTGACCGATGGAGATAACGGCATGTCCTCCATAGAGGTCAAGGTATTCCTGACCTTTGTCATCCCATACGTGGCAGCCTTTTCCTTTTACGATGTTTACATCGAACAAAGGATATACGTCGAATAACTTCATATAATTAAGAATTAAGAATGAATAATTAAGAGCAGCAATCAAGGAGTCCTGCCTGGTTATTCATTTTCATTATTCATTATTCATTAATTAGAATGCGCTCGGTTTCAGCTTCAGTCCTACTGTTTCTTCCAGATTGAACATCAGGTTCATATTGTGTACAGCCTGACCGCTGGCTCCTTTCAGCAGGTTGTCAATGCAAGAAATGATAAGCAGCTTGTCGCCATGCTTTTCCAGATGAATCAAGCATTTGTTGGTGTTGACTACCTGCTTCAGGTCGATATTCTTGTCCACGATGTGGGTGAAAGAATCTTCTGCATAGTACTCTTCGTACATTTTTACAATCTCTTCCAGCTCTACCTTGGTCTTTACTACGATAGTGGCAAAAATACCACGGGCAAAGTCACCTCGGTAAGGAATGAAATCGATTTCTGAATGGAAACTGTTCTGCAGCTGTTTCAGTGACTGTTTGATTTCTGGCACATGCTGGTGTGAGAACGGTTTGTAGATGCTGAGGTTGTTGTTACGCCAGCTGAAATGACTCGTAGCTCCCGGTTTTACACCTGCTCCGGTACTTCCGGTAATGGCGTTTACCATTACGTCGTCGTTCAACAGCAAATGCTTGGCCAATGGCAGAAGTCCGAGCTGAATGCATGTAGCAAAGCATCCCGGGTTAGCTACGTGCTTGCTATGACAGATAGTGCGGCGATTCAGTTCTGGCAGACCATATACAAAGTCATGGTCGTCCGATTTGATTCGGTAGTCCATGGACAGGTCAATGATTTTCAAGTCTTCCGGTACATTATGACTCTCCATGAATTTTTTTGTATCACCGTGAGCCGTACAGAAGAACAATACATCGATGGTATCGAGTGGAAGCTCATCTGTAAACACTAAATCGGTTTCTCCATACAAGCCTTCGTGTACATCAGTAATCTTGTTGCCCGCATTGCTGGAGCTGTTGATAAATGCAATCTCTACATCCGGATGATTAAGCAGCAGGCGAATCAGTTCGCCTGCCGTATATCCTGCGCCTCCTATAATTCCTGCTTTTATCATACGTCGGCCTCGTCTTTATGGTTCGCATAATAGGCACGGAGCGGAGTGGACAGCACCTTGATAAAGCCTTTGGCATCTTCTGCGGTCCATCCTTTCTGCATTTCCCCGTATTCGCCGAATTTGTTCTTCACGAGGTCATCTTTCGATTCCACTCCTACCGTAGAGAAACCGTAGGGGCGGAGTTCCAGAATCGCAGTGCCGTTGACGTTACGCTGTGATTCGGTCAGCATGGCTTCGATGTCGCGCATGACCGGTTCCAGGTACTGGCTTTCGTGAAGGAACATGCCGTACCAGTTAGCTACCTGGTCTTTCCAGTATTGCTGCCATTTACTCAGGGTATATTTTTCCAGGAAGCGGTGAGCGCCGATAATCAGCATCGGAGCAGCAGCTTCGAATCCTACACGGCCTTTGATACCGATAATCGTATCACCCACATGCATATCACGACCGATACCGTAGGCTGCACCAATCTCTTCTACTTTCTGGATGGCTTTAATCTTGTCATCGAACACTTCTCCGTTTACGGCATACAGCTCTCCTTTCTTGAATTCCAGTTTCAGCTGTTCGCTGCCTGTTTTCGTTACTTGCTTCAGGTAAGCACTTTCCGGCAATCCCTGTGCGGAATCCAGAATCTCACCACCACAGATAGACGTGCCCCAGATGCCTACGTTGTATGAATATTTCAGCTTGGTGAAATCTGCCTCAAAACCATTTTCCTTCAGGTAATTGATTTCATATTCACGGCTCAACGCCATGTCACGTGTCAGGGTAATGATTTCCACTCCCGGAGCCATTACTAGGAAAGTCATGTCAAAACGCACCTGGTCGTTGCCGGCACCAGTAGAACCGTGAGCAATGGCATGAGCTCCGATTTCGTTGGCATAACGGGCGATGGCCAATGCCTGGAAGATACGTTCAGAACTTACAGAAATAGGGTAAGTACCGTTACGCAGTACGTTTCCGAATACCATGTATTTCAGGCTCTTTTCGTAGTATTCCTGTGTTACGTCAAGAGTTACATATTTCACAGCTCCCAGTTTGTACGCATTTTCTTCGTTCTTCTTTAACTGTTCCGGGCTGAAACCACCGGTATTGGCGCATGCTGCATATACTTCATATCCTTTTTCCTTTGCCAGATACATTACGGTAAAGGAAGTGTCCAATCCGCCGCTGAAAGCAACGACAACTTTTTTCTTTTCTTCCATGGTGCTTATCTTTATATCGTGAAGCTTTTCGCCTGTATGAGTTCAGGGGAAAACCTCGCTTGAGATTATTTTTGTATTTAGAAATTGTTTATTTTATCGTCTGTGTGCAAAGCCGGATCGTAAAGCATGGCTGTGCAGATACAAAATTTGCGGTTTTTCGCCATCAGGATTTCGTGGTTGATACATCCTTCACATCCTTTCCAGAATGAGTCATCGTCGGTCAACTCGTTGAAAGTGACAGGTACGTATCCCAGCTCTGTATTCATTTTCATGACCGCAGCTCCTGAAGTCAGACTGAAGATTTTGGCTTTCGGCCATCGCAGACGAGCCAAAGTAAAAGAGGCATGCTTGATACGCTTAGCCAGTCCGCATCCTCTGTATTTTGGATGAACAATCAGTCCGGAAGTAGCTACGTACTGTTTGTTTCCCCATGATTCGATGTAAGTAAATCCGGCAAAATCATCTCCGCACAATGCGATGATGGCTTTTCCTTCTTTCATCTTGGTAGCTACGTATTCGTGTGTACGTTCGGCAATACCCGTACCGCGAACTTTGGCTGCTTCTCTAATCGTGTCCAATATTGTGTCAACGTAAACCTCGTGTGAGGCGTCGGCTACCATTACATCAATTTGTTTAGTAGGTTCCATTTTTTATTCTTATCAGTTAGAGTTGGTTTATATTCGGTATAATGTTGGCAAGAGCATGCTTGACTTCTGTACGCGTACAATTTTCGCGAATCACCAGCATGATGGTGTCGTCGCCGGCAATGGTACCGATGATTTCATGGAAATTGTGCATGTCAATGTCGTATGCCAGACTGCTGGCATATCCCGGGCGAGTCTTGATCACAGCAATGTTGTGGGAGAATTCAATGGTGATGAATCCGTTGTGACGCAGCATTTCGCTGGCTTTTTGCGGCTCTGTCATGCGTTTGTACATGGTATTGTTGGGGAGTACATATACATAGTTCCCGTTCATGCTGGCAGCTTTGGCTACCTTCAGTTGCTTCAAGTCGCGCGACAGGGTGGCTTGTGTCAATTGGAATCCTTCTTTTGTCAACTCCTGCAAGAGTTCGTCCTGACTTCCAATCTCCTTGCTGGAGATAATCATTTTGATTGAATCAAGTCTGCTATTCTTGTTCTTCATTGTATAATTATTCTTTTACGGCTGCAAAAATACGGATATATTTTGAATATCATGCATAAATTCTTACTTTTTTGTGTGTTTATTCTGAAAAATGCATGAATATAATGAATAAATAACCATTGTGAATTTTATTTTGTATTTTTGTGCACGTTAATTACAGAGACAAAGAATCATGAAGACCACATGGCTACAGGCAGAAAAGGATCCGATGGGAGCTGCCATATACGATTACTTCAAGAATGGAAAGGCTGGAAAGTTAAGAGTTTTCTCTTCACAGTTTGAGGAAGATGAAATTCCAGTGAGCGAATTATTCCGTACGTATGAATACATGCCCTTGCTGGAACAAACCGCACTGGATATGGCTCAGGGAAAGATTTTAGATGTAGGAGCAGGCAGCGGCTGTCATTCCTTGGCTTTAAAGCAAATGGGAAAAGAGTCTGTGGCTATTGATATTTCTCCTCTGTCGGTAGAAGTCATGCAGGCACGTGGACTGGATGCCCGTCTGGTCAATCTGTTCGACACGCATTTCGTTGAACGTTTTGATACCATTCTGATGCTGATGAACGGTTCGGGAATTATCGGACGGGTAGAGAATTTCGGTGATTTCTTTCAGCGGATGAAGCTGTTGTTGAATCCTGGTGGTTGTATCTTAATGGATTCAAGCGATTTGAGATACCTGTTTGAGGAGGAAGATGGAAGTTTTGTCGTTGATTTGGCGGGCGATTATTACGGTCAACTGGATTTCCAGATGCAATATAAACAAATAAAAGGAGAAGCATTCGACTGGTTGTATGTGGATTTCAACACCCTGAGTCTGTATGCTTCTCAATATGGTTTCAAAGCAGAGCTGGTGAAGGAAGGCAGTCATTATGACTATTTGGCCAAACTTACCTTGTAACTCTTTGTTTCTTTTTCAGCCATAAATAATACCCGCTGAGTGGAAGTACGCCTCCGACAAAAGCTGCCAGGAAATAGAGTACCTTTGTATAGATACCTCCCCAGTCTCCGGTGTGGAAGGCATAGAACCAGCCTTTCAGTTTCTGTGCGCGAGGCACTTCTGCATAGGTTGTGGTTTCTGTAATCTCTCCGTTCTTCGGATTGAATTTCAGGGTATCCGTACGACGCAGTTGCTGTCTCTGGATAACTTGTATCTTTTTTTCTTCTATACGGAGTGAAGTGTAGCCGGTGTATTTTGTCTGTACTTCCTGAGCCGCCCTGTCCCAAGCCGTATAATCGGTTTGTTTCTTTCCTCCTTTCTTGGTACGTGCATCGTTTTCCTTTTGAGGGAGGGAAGTTCCGTGAGTTTGGGCCTGCTTCGAAGTGTTTCCTCCAAAAAGTCCGTAAGCAAACGAACGATACCAACCAAACGACCAGGTGAGCCCGGTAAGTGCCATGACCAGCAGGAAGAGGGTAGAATAGAAGCCCAACGTCACATGACTGTCATACCAGAAACGGCGCCATCCTTTGCGGAAGGAAACTTTCAGTCGGTTATTTAACGCTTTATGGGTGCGAGGCCACCAGATAACAAGGCCACTGATAAGAATCACGACCATCAGCAGGGTGGAGATACCGACTATCATTTTCCCTACAGAGGAAGCTCCTTTCTGCGGTGGAGGGTTCAGCAGCCAGCGATGCAGTTTCCGCATGGTTTGAAAAAAAGCGTTTCCTTCTATCCATCCGTTCACTTCTCCCGTGTACGGATTCACACTCAGACTTTTTCTGCCTGCGTTTTTGAAAGTCACTGTAGCTGCCTCATCGGCTTTTCCTGAATATTGCAGTGAGGTTAGCTTGAGTGAATCGGCGGTCTGCTCCTTTATGCGTGCAATCAGTTGTGAAGGTGGAAGAACGGCAGCGTTCCCTTCTGGAACGCTTACCTTATATAGATGGGGGTTACACGCCTGAGTGATTTCCTTTTCGAATACCAGTGCAGCTCCCGAGAAACAAATAATGGAAAGAATAATTCCCACTGGAATAGAAAGCCAGAGGTGTATTTTCCCGAATAATTTTCTCATTTCTAAATGTTATTGTTGGGTTAATGCAATTTTACCTACTGTTGTAATTTCATCGGCTTCCACTTCCAGTCCTTTTACAGCCTCTCCTGTTTGAGGATTGATTTTATAGAATGTGGGAGTGGCTCCTTCTTCGGTAGTCAGTACCGGGATGTAAAAATACTGATTTTCCAGATAAGGGGAATTTCCGAAAGAAGAAATCAGGTTCATGTCAGGCAATCCTGTAATAGGAATCAGCTTCTTTTCGCTGGCTTTGAATATCACCAGTTCATTTTTAGGTGCATTAGTTCCTAGTGTGGCTACTTCTTCAATGCTGCATCCGTAATTATTGAGCAGGAAATAATCGCCACCTACGTGCCAGCAGCGGAACAACGGATGGCCGCTCGCACCACTCATCGTTTCCAGATTGCAATAATACTCATCGAAGGCAGTACTTCCGGCAGGGATGCGCACGACACCAGAAGGAAGTGTACCTTGTACCTTTGCCTTTAAGTTGGCATCAGCCGCAGGCTGGGTAGCCGTACGTCCATATCCTCCTGAAAATACATACAAGTTTCCGTCATCGTCGCTCCAAATGGTCTGATAGTACTGAGAACGCATGCGTCCGCAGGCAAAACCAATCTTGTCTGTTGTCGCAATAACCGGTTCTTCATCAAAGTTGCTGCCGCTGTAAATGGCAATATAAGCATTATCCGGATATTGGGTAGAAGGAATCTGTCCTGCAGTATACTTACCGCTTCCTGAGCCGCCGGTACCGGTTGCCACATAATCCTGACTCAACACCTTATCGGGCCAGGTATTCACTCCGTAGTGACTCATACCCATGGGAATAATGGAGGTGTAGAGCTTTCCGTTGGCTTCCACAAATCCGGCCATGGTAACCTTTTCACCGTTCCCTAAGAAGTTCTCAGCCAAAATATCCTGCTGGTTGGTACTGGTGGTACCGTTTTTGGCGTTCAGGTAGTTAAATAAAAAGCCTTGTGCTGCATTGCCTTTACTGTCAGTCTGCTTGGTGTCTCCGGTAGATACGGTAATCACATTGTCACCCCATGTGCCGTAGGTAGTAAAACGGTTGAATGTATAACTGTATTTTTTCTGCGGCACATTGTTGGCATCCAGATAGTAACATCCTCCGGTGCCTTGTGATCCGTCGTTGTATTTGATTCCGAAAAAATAATTCTGGTCGTAAAAAATCCAGTAAGAAATCTGGTCCTGAAATTCCTTTCCGTTTTCAATGACTGAGATTTTGCCTTCGTCCAGACTTTCTGCCGTAAGCAGATAGGAAGTACCTCCTGCGGTGACCGGAATGACGTAGTTTCCCTTGAAGTTGTTGTGATTGCTGAAGGTTGGGTCATTTTCTTCGTTCTGACACCCCATGAACAGGCCTCCCATGCAGAAAGCGCCCAGTCCTAACATAAAATTCTTTTTATTCATATACTTGTATTTATATTTTTATTGGTTTATTACTTTCCAAAATACACCCGGAACTTTCCATAAAATGCCCGTCCGGCTTTTTGCAGACTGAAGTTGTCATACAGTTTCTCATCGGTGAGGTTCCGGCATTCAAATGAAATGTTGTAACGTCCGTTCAGGATGCTGTATCCCAAGGAGAGGTTATGCGATATCTGCTGCGGTACCCGGATTTTAGTAGACGGGTCACCAAAGCTTTCCCAATACAACGGGAAGTCATGCTGGTAGAAACAATCCCATCCGAATGTGAGGGTATTCCCTTTTGCAAACAGGTTATGCCAGTAGAAGTTCATATCTACGTTTGCATACTGGTAAGGAATGTTCGGGATGCGCTGTCCGTACGTCAGTGCATTCTGTCCGCTGCTTGCTGCCCGTTTCTTTTCCTTGTCACGGGTGTCAAGGTTGTTGAATGTACCTCCCATATTGAACCAGTTGCTGTAACTGTATCGCAGAGATACATTGAACCCTTTTGTCTCTACCCGGCCATGATTGGTGTAACTTCCGTAGCTGGTGCCTCCTACGGTCGACAAGTCGCGCTTGATGTAGTCTTGGGTATTACGGTAGATGATTCCTCCTTCCACATACAATCCGTGTTTGCCTAACTGCTTGTTGTAGCTGGCACTCAGGTTCACGTTGTCACTACGTTCAGGTTTCAAGTCAGCTTTCCCCGCTTCAAGGTCACCGTCACCAAACAGTTCCTGTGTGCTGGGCATGCGCAGAGCCTTTTCGTAAGAGAGTTTCAACTGAATGGCTTTCCCTAAGAAATAGGTTCCGGCGGCTCCATATCCAAAAGAGCTGACACTTTGTGACACCCTCGTATCACTTCCTACATTGTTGTCGCTTAGCTGTACCGTTCCTTCACTGTAAGAATTGTAGTGCTTGCCGAAGACCGACAGATTCCATTTTTCAGAAGGCATCAGGCGATAAGATAACCCTGCAATGTTTTTTCGGCTTTTGGTAGGTTCATCATAATCTTCCAGTACGGAATTTTTCTCAATCAGACTCCGTCCTGTACGACGAAAAGTACTGAATACATTATTAAATGTAAACGAGTGCATTTTGCCCAGTCGGTATACCGCAGTAAGTGTGGTATTCCAGTTTGTATTGATTTGTTCACTGAACTGGTGATTCTGTTCGCCGGCAGTCGATCTGGGGATACGGTCACCCAGCCAGTTGTATTTGTACATTGCTGTATCTACGTTTGTCGTCAGGTTGTGGTTGTAATTGGCCGTAACCGTCACATCCAGTCCTTTGGTGAAAAGATTCTGCTTGCGATATTCTACCGAAGGAACGATGGAATAGCCATGACGATGTTTCTCGCCGAATACGATTTCCTGGTACACTCCATTCTGTATTTCTTTGTAGAAATGCGAGTAGGCCACATTAAACATCAGCCGGTCGGCCCAGCTTTTCCCGGTAACTCCGATTTTTCCGATGACCGCTTCGTTGTGGAATGTATCATTGAATCGTTTTACACGCTGTATATTACTTTCATCGCTGACAGACGTATTGTTTTCGTGGTTGAACTCTTCTACCCAGTTGTTGATATAGTAATTATTATCAGAGTAATTCTGATATGCATTGATTTCGTATGTCAGTCCGTTTCTGAAACTCTGCCCGAAGTTTATATACGATTTATGCGTGTTGAACGAGCCGTACGAGTATGACGCATCCAGAAACCAGTTGCGCTTCTGTTTGTTGGTTACAATGTTGATAACTCCACCCAAGGCATCGGTACCGAATCCTACGGGTACCACACCTTTATATACCTCAATGCGCTCGGCAAAGTTGACCGGGATGTTATTCAGGTCGAAAGCTGTTCCTGCCCCTTCCTGTGGCACCCCGTCGATAAATACTTTTACATGCTTGCCGCTGAAGCCGTCGAGCATCAGCTGCATGTCCGATCCCACACCTCCAGATTCGCGCAGTTTCATTCCCGGAAGTTTCTGTAACGCTTCACTCAAGTTTTTGGTAGAATTCTGCAGTTCACGCGTATCTACAGCTACGGCATTAAAGGCCGAGCGCTTGATGCGTCCGACTCCGTTGGAAACGACTACGACTTCATCCAGCTCGGTGACTGAAGGCTTCAAGATTACATTTTGCTTGCTACGTCCGTCTGCCAGAATTTCCACTTCTTTTTCTACCGTCTCAAATCCGATGGCAGAAACGGTCAGTATATATTTCCCGGCGGGTGCTTTCAGATGATACAAGCCTTTTTCGTTGGTTGTACAGCCATATTGCGTACCTTTCAGGTACACCGTGGCGAAGTCAATGACACTCTTGTCCGAAGAAAGAACTTTTCCAGATAGTAACGAACGGCCTTGTGCAGAAAGAGATAAGACACAAGCACCCAATAACATAAAAAGTACACCCCATTTCAAATTTTCGCTTCCCCGCGAAAAAGATAAATTTCTCATTTACTGTAACTCGTATTTTTTGTTCAGGACTAATTTTCTGGGTGCAAAATTAAGGCGATTGTCCGGGTGGGGCAATCGCCAAATATGGGTAATTTAGACTATGTATAAATACCTATTTGTAGGTATTGTGTAGTTTGTCCTATAAAATGTAACGGGTTACGGTTAGAGAATTTGGACTGTTACAGGATATGGAAGTGCTTCAATGCCTGCATGATACCCTCTTCATCCACTGAGGTGGTGATATAATCGGCTGCAGCTTGTATGTGAGGAGCCGCGTTTCCCATGGCAATTCCCATACCTACATGTTTCAACATCGGAATATCGTTTCCGCCATCGCCGAAAGCCATGGTATCTTTCAGGTCAATGCCGTAATAAGCCAACATCTGGTCGATACCGTGACTTTTACTGTTTCCCCGTGCAATGATGTCGGCAAAGAGCGGATGCCAGCGCATGGGTTCACAATGAGTCAGCACCTTCCCAAATATTTCTTCGTCTTTCTCTTCGGGGAAATATCCCATGATTTGCAGAATTTCTTTCTCTCTTGCAGTTTCTATGGGACGGATTTCCGGAATGTCAATTTGAATCAGACGGGCAATCTCTCTGACAGCCTCATCCTCATGTGTCAGGAACCAGGTATTGTCGTGTACAAAAACAAACGGCATTTCCGGATGGTCATGCTGGTACTGAATGAGTCGTTCAATGTCTTCTTGCGGCACACAACCCTTGTAAATGTCTTCATGATTTGCTGTGAAGCAATGTGCTCCGTTCAGCGTGACATAACCGTCGAAATCCAGGTCACCTACGGCATCCATCATCAATGTCTTTGGACGGCCGGTGGCAATGAATACCTTAATACCTTTTTCTCTCAAAAGTCGCAGGGCTTCGCGGGTAGACTCCGGCACGGTGTGAGTCTGGAAAGAAACTAATGTTCCATCAATATCAAAGAATATCGCTTTTACCATTTTTCGTGTATTAAAAGTCCGTGCAAAGATAGCGAATTTTTAGGAGAATTTTTTGGACCTATGTGGAATCTGCCAGATGATAAGTGGACTAATGAATATGATGATGAGGCGGAAACTCTAGTAAAATCTGTATAAAACTTTCCGGACTCTTTTACGTTTCGCATGGCGGAACCGTAGGTTTTCCGACGCGGAAACTTACGGTTCCCGATGCGGAAACATAGGTTTTGGGCAAGGGAAACATAGAAAATGTAATTTGGAATTCTTGATTGGGGTACTGTGTTTTTTTATCTGCAGGGAAGAGGAAAGGTTTGTTCTGAAGGAGAGTATTTATATAATTGTGATAAATTGTTTTGTTTCTGTGTGGTATTTATTACATTTGCCACTGAATATGATTAAATAATGTGTATTTGAAAGATTTTTCAGGTGTTTCCTGTGCAAAAGTGAGAGTGAATCATGGAAAACAAAACGTATCAGTATAAAAGAATCACGGTAAAGATAGGTAGTAACGTGCTGACCCGCCGTGACGGCACACTGGATATAACCCGCATGTCAGCATTGGTGGACCAGGTGGCCGAGTTGCATAAAGCAGGAGTGGAAATCGTACTGGTGTCTTCCGGAGCGGTAGCTTCAGGAAGAAGCGAGTTGAAACCCTTGCGGAAACTGGACAGTGTGGACCAGCGGCAACTTTTTTCGGCAGTGGGACAGGCTAAGTTGATAAACCGTTATTATGAACTGTTTCGTGAGCACGGCATTACCGTAGGTCAGGTACTCACGACTAAGGAGAGTTTTTCTACCCGTCGGCATTACCTGAACCAGCGTAATTGCATGAAGGTGATGTTGGAGAACGGGGTGATTCCTATCGTGAATGAAAATGATACGATTTCGGTGACCGAGCTGATGTTTACCGACAACGATGAACTATCGGGTATGATTGCTTCGATGATGGACATGCAGGCATTGATTATCCTTAGTAACATTGACGGCATTTACAACGGTTCACCTTCGCAGCCGGGTACTTCTGTGATACGTACGGTGGAGCGTGGAAAGGATTTGTCGGATTACATTCAGACGGAAAAGTCCGGATTCGGACGGGGAGGGATGCTTACCAAAAGCACCATTGCCCGTAAGGTGGCCGATGAAGGTATTGCCGTGATTTGATATCGATCAGCGTTGCAGCCATAACCAGGAACTCACTGAGTACCTCCAGATCCTGTCGTTTCATTTCCCGGATATACTCCATATACTGTTCCGTGATCTCCACAATCGGAATATCATAGATATTCACTTTATTCTTTTCGAGCAGATACAAAAGCAGATCCAGCGGTCCCTCAAATACCTGGAGTTTAACGGTCAGTTCCATCCCTCTCGTCCTTTCTGTCATAATCTATATTTTATCTTTATGTTGTAGAAAATGCAAGGACAAATTACTATATTTAGTGTTTTACAGAAGGGGTGCAAACAATTTTAATGCCCCCATAAATGTACGCACAAGAAACGATTTCTTTTGAAATTCCTCCAGAGTCACTTCGTGGCTTTCCGCAAATGTTTTTAACGCATCTTCTTTTACCTGCAAAACTGCCCGGGTACGATACATCCAGACACCACATTCAAAATGCAGACACAGACTGCGGTAATCCATATTTACCGTTCCCACGGTTGCCTGTACATCATCTGACACAAAACATTTTGCATGGATAAAACCTGGCGTATATGTGTATATTTTCACTCCGTTTTTGATCAGATACGGGAAATTCGACTGTGTCAGGAAATACACCAGTTTCTTATCCGGAATTCCCGGTACAACCAGACGCACATCCACTCCGGATTTTGCCGCATTTACAAGTGCCGTGCGCATCTCGGACCCGATGATCAGATACGGAGTAAAGATGTAAAGATATTTTTTTGCCCTGCTGATCATATTCAGATATACATTTTCGCCGACATCTTCGTGATCCAGCGGAGAATCGGTATACGGCTGGACAAATCCTTTTTCATCTGCATGGATTTTTTCCTGCAGCCTGTGTTTTTCCATGGAGGTTGCACGATAAAATGTATAATCACTTTCTGTTTTCAAAATATAATCCCACAGTTCCAAGAACATGCTTGTAAAACTCCAGACACATTCTCCGGTCAGACGGATTGCCGCATCCTTCCAATACCCAAAACGCACTCTGGCATTGATATACTCATCCGCCAGGTTCATTCCCCCGGTATAGGCAACCCTTCCGTCAATCACCGTGATCTTCCGGTGATCCCGGTTATTCTGGATAATTGACATCAGCGGTCGAAATGGCTGGAAACATGCACATTTTATTCCCTTTTCCTGCAGATAACGATAATATTTATTCGGCAGTGTCTGGATACATCCGATTCCATCGTACATAAATCGCACATCCACACCCTCTTTTGCTTTCTGAGCCAGAATTTCAACAATTGCATCCAGCATCTTTCCAGGCTCTGCAATAAAATACTCCAGAAAGATATAAGATTTTGCTGTTTTTAAATCTTCCAGAAACTGCGGATACATCTCTTCTCCGCAGCAATAATACTGTGTATCCGCCTCCCTGTACACCGGATACCCCGCATAACGGGTGAGATACTGCGCCTGCTGTCCGACAGAATCATCCTCTGCCCTTAAGGCAGACATCACATCATCGGAAGGAGAACTGTATGCCCGTATCCTGCTGCTGACCACGTCCATCTTCATACGGGTCCGTTTTGTCAGTCCCGGACGGCCAAACAGATAGTATGCCGGAATTCCGAACAGAGGAAGTGCCAGTATCAGAAAAATCCAGGAAGTTTTATATGTGGAACGCATATCCCTGCTGGAGACAAACAATGCAAGCACAATGGATGCAATTTTAAACAATGCATCTACCATGGAACTGTATACGGTCGCACTGTACAACAGATAGACAAACCAGCTGAACTGCAATATAATAATCAATCCTCCAAGGACAAGTTTACTAAAGAGTTTATTTAATATTCGTTTCATCTGTCTCCTCCTTTGGTTCTCATAAAATGTCACCGACAGGCTTTTAGAGAGTATTTTATACCAATGCCAGCAAATTATCAACATCAAGAACGCCCCACGCCATGGACATTCCCGTTTCTTTCCGCGCCGATTCATATAATTTCAGTTTCAGTTCTTCCGGCCGCAGCTTTGGATTTTTCTGTAATGCAAGTGCCAGTGCCCCGCATACGACAGGGGTTGCCATAGAGGTACCACTTTTTCTGGAATATAGTGCTCCGTGATGATCCAGACTTACAATATTCGTCCCCGGTGCTAAAATTTCCGGCTTCATAATACAGCATCCGGTCGGACCACTGCCACTGTAGCCACCACGCCTTTCCCCCGGAGAACTCCGGTCATCACTTGCCCCCACCGTAATCACTTTTCTCGAAATACCGGGAGCCGTGACTGTCCCGGCTCCCGGGCCATTATTTCCGGCCGCTGTGACAACCGTCACGCCATCATCCCACAGCTGTTCTAAAAGTTCCATAATCTGCTTCTGCTCACGGTCGAGTGCCCCCGGAAGAAATCCTACAGAAAAATTCAGAATCCGGATTCCCAGTTCTTTATGATGTGCAAGCACCCATTGCAGGCCACGAATCACCCGCTCCGTCTGTCCTCCTCCATCCTTCCCGAGGACTTTCAGCGCAATCAGCTGTGCCTGCGGTGCCATTCCTTTCATTCTGCCATTCGCACACAAAATTCCGCCAACATGTGTTCCGTGTCCATTGTCATCATAACAGGCTCGTTTCATTGCCACAAAATCCAGAAATCCAACCACATTCTGCCGCAGATCCGGATGCAGATAAACGCCTGTGTCCAGTGTCACCACCCGGATATTTTTCCCCGTGTAACCCATACGATATACATTCTCTGCATGTACAAGCTGTTTGACACGATTCATATTTCAACTCCGAACTTTTCGAATCATCGCCTTTTTCTTTCATGGTATGAAAAAAGGGCCGCTTGGTGCGGCCCCTGAAGTACATCTTTCATGGATCTTAATTCTGTATGGTATTTTATTTCTGATCTGCCGGAACGTCCTTAATGGAAAAACTGATTCTTCCCATCTTGTCCTTTCCAAGACAGACAACTTTCACAACATCTCCAAGTGTCAGTACATCCTCGACATGCTCAATGCGTTCCTTGGCAATCTTTGAAATGTGAACCATTCCTTCCTTGCCCGGCGCAAACTCGATAAAAGCACCAAACTCTTTGATACTTACAACTGTACCGGTAAAGATCTGCCCTTCCTTAAAATCGGTTGTGATGATTTTTATCATATCAATGGCCTTTGCGATTGCCTCCTTGTCTGTTCCACAGACAGAAACCGCACCATCATCTGTAATATCAATCTTGACACCTGTACGGGCAATGATCTCATTGATTGTCTTACCCTTCTGTCCCACAACATCTCCAATTTTATTCGGATCAATGGTGATCTGTTCAATCTTCGGTGCCCACTGATTTACTTCTTTTCGTGGCTCTGCAATTGCCTTGCTCATAACTTCATCCATAATGTAGACGCGTGCCTCACGGGTACGGGCAATGGCTTCTTCTACGATTGGACGGGTCAGGCCATGGATCTTGATATCCATCTGGATTGCAGTGATACCATCATGTGTACCGGTTACCTTGAAATCCATATCTCCGAAGAAATCTTCAAGTCCCTGGATATCTGTCAGTACCAGATAATCATCATCCGTCTCTCCGGTCACAAGACCACAGGAAATACCTGCAACCATCTTTTTAATCGGAACACCTGCAGCCATCAGTGACATACAGGACGCACAGGTAGATGCCATGGAAGTAGATCCATTGGATTCAAATGTCTCGGAAACTGCACGGATTGCATACGGGAACTCCTCCACAGAAGGAAGAACCGGAAGTAATGCACGCTCTGCAAGCGCACCGTGTCCGATCTCACGACGTCCCGGACCTCTGCTTGGCTTTGTCTCTCCAACAGAATAGGACGGGAAATTGTACTGATGCATATAACGCTTGGTTGTCACGTTCTCATCAAGTCCGTCAATCTTTTGTACTTCCGAAAGCGGTGCAAGTGTAACAACATCGCAGATCTGTGTCTGTCCACGGGTAAACATGGCAGAACCATGTACACGAGGGATCAGATCTACTTCTGCAGCCAGCGGACGGATCTGATCGATCGCACGTCCGTCTGGACGCTTATGATCCTTTAAGATCATCTTACGAACAGTCTTCTTCTGATACTGGTAAACGGCCTCGTCAAGAACAGCAAGCCACTCCTCGTTCTCTGCAAAAGCCTCTGCAAATTTATCTGTGATTTCACGGATATTCTCTTCTCTCTGCTGCTTTTCATCGGTAAATACCGCTTCTTCCATCTGCTCCGGAGTGACGATTTCCCGCATAGCTGCAAACATTTCTTCCGGAATCGCACAGCTTGTATACGCATGCTTCGGTTTGCCAACCTCTTCCCGGATCTTATTGATAAATGCAATGACTGTCTGGTTGACATCATGGCACTTATAAATAGCCTCAATCATCTTTGCTTCCGGAATCTCATTGGCACCGGCCTCAATCATGATGACCTTTGTTGCTGTAGATGCAACCGTAAGCTTTAAATCTCCCTCGTCCCAATCTTTCTGGGATGGGTTTACAATAAATTCACCATTCTTCATTCCCATCTGGGTCATGGCACATGGGCCGTCAAACGGAATATCGGAAATGGTAGTAGAAAGTGCTGCACCGATCATGGCAACCAGCTCCGGACGGCACTCCGGATCTACAGACATAACCATATTATTTAAGGTTACATCATTGCGGTAATCTTTCGGAAACAGAGGTCTCATCGGACGGTCAATGACACGTGCGGTAAGAATAGAGTTCTCTGATGCCTTTCCTTCACGCTTGTTAAATCCGCCAGGAATTTTTCCAACCGAGTACATTTTTTCTTCAAATTCCACGCTCAGTGGGAAGAAATCAACGCCATCTCTCGGCTTGTCGGAAGCAGTAGCCGTAGATAATACGGTAGTCTCTCCATATTTTAATAATGCGGCACCATTTGCCTGTGCACATACTCTTCCGATATCAACGGTCAGTGTTCTGCCTGCCAGTTCCATTGAATAACTTTTGTACATGTATTCTCTCCTTCAAAATTTAATATGGTATGTCAAAACCCCGAAACTACTGAACAATACAAAACAGCGTTTTGTCCTCTTCAGTGGTCCCGGAAAAAAGTTCTGCCATACAACAAAAAGAAGAGCGGAATATAAAACTCCGCTCTTTGTTTACAATTATTTTCTGAGTCCTAAACGCTCAATTAAAGAACGATATCTTTCAATATCAATGCTCTTTAAGTATGATAATAATCCACGTCTCTGACCGATCATCTTAAGCATACCTCTTCTGGAATGATGATCCTTTGGATTCTGCTTTAAGTGCTCAGTAAGCTCCTGAATTCTTGCAGTAAGAACAGCTACCTGAACTTCTGGTGAACCAGTGTCGTTTGGTGTTCTTCCATACTCATTGATAATTGCCTGTTTCTTTTCTTTTGCGATCATTTTATGATCCTCCTTAAAATATTTTTGCACCCGATACTCAGCAAAAGGTCGGAGTGTCCATTCACCGAATATGGGTTAAACCATACTAATCTAATGTATCATAAATCCGTATCGTTGTAAACAGTTTTTTAATTTAAATACGATATGACACAGATTGGTGTCCGGTAATAGGCATTGGAAATTTTAATTCCGGTACGTGCATTGCTGGCATGTACAATCTGACCGTTTCCGATATAAATTCCCACATGGCTGATGCTGCTTCCGCTTCCATAGAAAAAGAGATCTCCCGGTTTTGCCTCAGATGCACTGATTCGTTTTCCGTATGCCGGCTGACTTGCCGCATGATGCGGGAGGCCGACTCCGTATCTCGCATATACCTGCATCGTAAATCCGGAACAATCAATTCCGTTTGTCAGGCTTGTTCCACCCCAGACATAACGGTTTCCTACAAACTGTAATGCAAACTGTACTAAAGAAACGCGGGAATCCGTGTATCCCTCCCCGTATTCCAGTTCTTTTACCGTCGATGCTGTCGGAAGTTTTTCTGTTACCTCTACATAATCTCCGGAAATATATCCCTTCTGATCATCCACTTCCACTTTATACCAGCCGTCTTTTGTATCTTCCACAACAAGATCCTCTCCCTCTCCAACCAGAGAAAGTATTGCAGAATCTTCAGAAGCCTTTTCTCTTACACGAAGGGTTGTGGTATTTACTGTAACAACTTTTGTAATTTCTTTCTTTGCTACATTTTTTGCCGCATCTCCTGTCAGAAGATACTCTGTCTTTACATAACCTTCCACCTTGCCGGAGGTGATCTTTGCCCAATCTCCCTTGACCGAGACAATCTCACAGGCATCTTTATCCGTCATTTTTCCAACAACTTTACTGTCTGTGGATGCCTTTTTTCGCACATTCAGGCTTCCCTGCACCTGCGCGATTCCAAGATTTTTATACCCACAAATGCTGGTATCCTCCGTGGTATTTTCCGAAACCGCTTCTTTTGTCTGCGTATCTTCGATTCCCTGTGCAACCATCTGCTTTTCATTCGCAGCCACCGCAACATCTGTTTTATCATACAGCTGACTGGTTACTCCTGCCGTCACATCCAGCGCCTCCACTTCGCTTGCATTCAAAGATGCGGAAACACCGGCTGTGAGCGATCCGGCCGCCTCTGTTTTATCTGTATTTCCCTGCTGTATCCCGATATAGGCTGCCGCACCGGTCAGTGTCAGAGAAAAAGCAAGTACCATTCCAACTCTCTTTTTTGTCATACGATTCATTTCACAGATTCCTCCCTCATGTCTCATGAAATCTCATAACAAAACGAGTATAACAACAAATAATTACAATGTCAACATATTTTTGTAATATTTATGTAATATGTTTACATGTCGCCGTTTATCGACATCATACGACTGCGGCTCGTTTCAATGTCTCTTTCCATCTGTTCTTTTAACATCTCTACAGACGAGAATCTCTGTTCCGGACGTATAAAAGAATAAAAGCTGACCTTTAGTTCATATCCGTACAGATCACCGGAAAAATCCAGTATATGCGTCTCCACATTTACTTTATTGGAATGATTGACGGTCGGTTTGCATCCGACATTTGTCACACCTGTGTAATATTTTCCACCAATCTCTACCGCAGTTGCATATACACCTTTCGGCGGAAGAAGTTTTTCGGCCACAAGTTCCATATTGATCGTCGGGATTCCGAGGGTTCTTCCAAGCTGCCTTCCATGAATCACTTCACTCTTTACAAAAAACGGATACCCAAGCAGATCATTTGCCTTTTCAATATTGCCTTTTATGATCTGTTCCCGCACAAACGTACTGCTGATGTCCCGTCCCTCATACTGGATCTTGTCTACCACCCTAAGGGTATAGCCATATGTCGCGGACAATTTTTCCAGCAGAATATGATCCCCTTTCCGGTTATGGCCAAACCGGAAATCCGATCCGACTACCATGCTCTTTACATGCAGACTTTTTACAATCCATGCAACAAAAGCCTCCGGCTCCATGCACATGACTTCTTTGGTAAACGGACATTCCAACAGGTAATCAATTCCACGTTCTTTGAGAATTTCCTGCTTTTCTTTATTGGTCGAAAGGACACGGTAATTATTATTCTCCGTAAGTTTTTTCGGTGGAATATCAAACGTAAAAACAACGGCCTTTAACCCTTCTTTTTTCTTTTCCAGAAGGTGTTCAATCAGTGCTTCGTGTCCACGGTGTACTCCGTCAAATTTTCCCAGCGACAATGCCGTTGGTTCTTCTATATGAAAATCTTCTATCTTATTCCAGCAAATCATATTTATGCACCAAACATTTTCCGGACTTTATAGTCCTTTGTTTCTCTCTCATACTGATATACAGCGTAAAAATGTCCCATCGGATCATAAACCAGTACCTGCTCACCATCCGCAATTTTTTCCGGAACATCCGTAAAATTTCCATCGTTTAAACGGTTTCCATTCTGAAGAAAACGAAACGCTTCCGGTACAACCGTCAGTTTCGTCTTTCCCTCAAACACGCGGTCCACCGGAAGAATCAGTTCTTCCAGCGTTCCTTCATCCCTTATCTTTTCAATTTCTGCCAACGTGTGTGCCTCTTCCAGAGGAAAAACACTCACTCTTGTCCGGACCAGGGATTCCATACACGCGCCTACGCCAAGCACCTCTCCGATATCCGCACACAGCGTACGGATATAAGTTCCCTTGGAACAGTGCACCTGCATCGTCACATAAGGAAGATTGATTTTTTCAATTTCTATGGAAAAAATTTTAACCGTGCGGGCTTTCCGCTCTACCTCAATTCCGGCGCGGGCCAGATCACATAACTTCTTTCCGTTGACTTTGAGTGCCGAGTACATTGGCGGAATCTGCTCATAATCTCCAACGAACTGCAAAATAGCCGCTTCCACGGTCTGTTCTTTCAGCAATGCAGCCTCTCTGGAACGATCTTCTTTCACCGTTCCGGTCATATCCTGTGTATCGGTTGTAATGCCAAGATGCATCACCGTACGATACACTTTATCCTTATCCGTCAGAAGTTCACATACCTTTGTTGCATTTCCGATGCATACGGGAAGTACTCCGGTCGCTTCCGGATCGAGCGTTCCGGTATGTCCAATTTTGCGCTCATGTAAAATGCCGCGGAGCTTTGCTACCACGTCAAAGGAAGTAAAGCCCCGCTCTTTATAAACATTTATAATTCCGTTTATCATATTATAATCTCTTCTCAACCTCGGCAAGAATACGCTCAATTGCCTCTTCTGCCGGTCCTTCCACGGTACATCCGGCAGCCTTGACATGTCCGCCGCCGCCAAAATGCATCGCAAGCGATGCCGCATCAAACGCACCGTTTACACGAAAACTTACTTTAAACGTATGATCCTCATTCTCATAAAGGAATACTGCAAGTTCCACATCTTTGGTATTGCGCATCTGCTCCACGATTCCTTCCATATGTTTCGGAAGAACTTCCAGTGCATGCATCTCTTCGAGCGTCAGAAAAGAAGTCACTACTCTGCCACCCAGACGAAGTCTGCTGGAAAGCAGCGCCTGTCCCATGGCACGGTTCTGGTTGTATGTTTTCTGATTAAAAGCTTCATCCACAATTTTTGTGAAATCAATTCCTTTATCCATCAGCATGCCCGCCATATTCATCGTGGAGGAAGACGTGCAGGAATACTGAAACACTCCGGTATCGGTAACCATTCCGGTATACAGACATTCCGCGATTTCTTTTGTGATCTTCTCCGTATCTAACAGTTCACAGATCAGCTCACAAGTGGAACTTGCATCCGGGAAAATATAATTTTCCTCTGCAAAACTCTGGTTACTGACATGGTGGTCAATACAGGCTGTATGCTTTGCTTCCTGAAAATAACGTGCAGCATTCCCCAGACGTTTCTCATCTCCGCAGTCCATGGCGATAAACAAATCAAACACCACGGATTCCTCATAGTCACTGCGGATTTCCGATGAAAAATTCAGGAATTTAAAGATATTGGGAATCGGCTCAAGATACAATCGCACATCCACATCCGGATAATATTTCCGGATATAGTTGTAAACTCCGAGTGTGGAGCCCACACAATCCCCATCCGGACGTACATGTCCGGCAAGACCTACCGATTTTTTCCCTGCAAGAATCTCATCAAGCTTCTTCATCCGGTTTCTCCTTTATATCTTTGGTCACTTCATCAATCATTTTTGACATATGGATTCCATATTCAATGGACTGGTCCAATACAAATTTGATCTCCGGTGTGTTGCGCAGATTTACGGACTTTGCCAGGCTCCTGCGAATAAATCCTTCTGCGGAGCGAAGTCCTGCAATCGTATCCTGCTGTGATTTTTCATCCCCCAGCACACTGATATAGGCCTTTGCCGTTTTCAGATCCGGAGCGACCTCCACTGCAACTACACTGGTCATCGGATTGATCCGCGGGTCTTTAATTTCCCCGCGGATAATATTGGAAAGCTCACGCATCACTTCCTCATTGATCCAAACTTATCATATTTTTTAATATCCCAATATGGATTTTCAAACAACCCCAGACGATATTTTAAACGTAACAC
>ENA-UEOY01000115-UEOY01000115.1-human-gut-metagenome-genome-assembly--contig:-NODE-115-length-34222-cov-195.046537_pt1 | contig 34222 bp, 22 predicted proteins | sample MGYA00242892_ERZ507900 | MGnify/ENA primary metagenome ERZ507900 (study PRJEB26167, sample SAMN06115427) | human gut metagenome | host: Homo sapiens | place: China:Henan | collected 2015-04-15...
GAGCAAGTATAGACCACGGAGCAAGTCCCTTCTGCAAGAGATATGCTATCTTGTACGTCAAGACTCGGGTTTTGCCAGACCCTGCTCCAGCTATAATAAGTTCTGGTCCATCGGTATATTCTACAGCTGCAAGCTGATTGGGGTTCAATGATTTAAGAAGAGTATCCACTATTTTTTATTCGTATTTAAATGCAATACTACAAAGTATTTATTAAGACTATTGAACGTTTATCAACAAAACTAATTATTCTTGTAAATTCCACCCGATGCTGTCGATGGATCATAGTCCTCTCCTTCTTTCGGAAAGAGCGGCATAAACTTCATCTCAAACTCAATTTTTCCGCGACGCGCACGCAAATAGGCTGTAGGATTACTACTGTCAAACTTACGCGGATTAGGCAAAGTAGCAGCAATCAAAGCACACTCCGAACGAGTGAGCTCTTCTGCCGTCTTACTAAAATGATACTTAGCAACAGCATCTGCACCATAAATACCATCACCCATCTCAATTGAGTTTAGATAAACCTCCATGATACGATGCTTCCCCCACAACATTTCAATAAGAGCCGTGAAATACACCTCAAATCCCTTGCGCACCCAACTTCTGCCAGGCCACAGAAATACATTCTTGGCTGTCTGTTGCGATATTGTACTTGCTCCATACTTATGCTTTGCAGCCTGCTTGTTGCGTTTTGCAGCCTGTTGTATAGCACCAAAGTCGAAACCATGATGCAGAAGGAAACGTTGATCCTCGCTCGCCATCACAGCAACAGGCAATGACGGTGAAATATTGTCAAGTGGTTTCCATTTATGGTGCATCGTGAGCGACTTTCCGTCTGCTATCTGTCCCACACAACGTATCACCATCAATGGAGTAACATATACTGGCACGAAACGATAAACAACTACAACGAGAATTGTGCTGCTAAAAAACAACGCCAATCCCCATCGCAAAATCTTATAAACCAATTTCAATTTAGTTTCCATATCATCATTTTTCTATTTAATATCGTGCAAAGTTATGTGTTTTTTTTCACATCATGCAGTTGTACCATTTTTTTTTTGTATTTTTGCACGCTATAAGAAGCTATTTACTTAAAGCAGAAAACATAAATACAACTTTATAAATTCAATGGCAAAAGAATTAAAACAACTCACAAAGCGCTCAGAGAACTACAGCCAGTGGTTTAACGACCTCGTCACAAAGGCTGACCTCGCTGAGCAATCAGCCGTACGCGGATGTATGGTTATCAAGCCTTATGGCTATGCTATCTGGGAGAAGATGCAGCATCAGCTTGATGTTATGTTTAAGGAAACTGGTGCACAGAACGCCTATTTTCCTATGCTTATCCCGAAGTCGTTCTTCAGCCGCGAGGCAGAGCACGTAGAAGGATTTGCTAAGGAGTGTGCAGTGGTTACTCACTACCGTCTTCGTACCAACGAGGACAAGACTGGCATCGAGGTAGACCCAGCAGCAAAGCTCGAAGAAGAACTCATCATTCGTCCAACATCTGAGACCATCATCTGGAACACATACAAGAACTGGATTCAGTCGTACCGCGACCTTCCTTTGATGTGCAACCAATGGTGTAACGTTATGCGTTGGGAGATGCGCACACGTCCGTTCCTCCGCACATCAGAGTTCCTTTGGCAGGAGGGTCATACAGCTCATGCTACAAAGGAGGAGGCAGAAGAGGAAGCAAAGAAGATGCTTCACGTTTACGCTGACTTTGCAGAAAAGTGGATGGCAGTACCGGTCGTTCAGGGCGTAAAGAGCGAGACAGAGCGCTTTGCAGGTGCGTTGAACACATACACAATTGAGGCAATGATGCAGGACGGTAAGGCTCTGCAGAGCGGCACGTCACACTTCCTCGGTCAGAACTTCGCAAAGGCATTCGACGTTACATTCCTCAACAAGGAGAACAAGCCGGAGTACGTATGGGCTACATCATGGGGCGTATCTACACGTCTTATCGGTGCACTCATTATGACTCACTCTGATGACAATGGTCTTGTGCTGCCTCCGAAGCTCGCTCCTATACAGGTTGTCATCGTGCCTATCACAAAGAACGCCGAACAGCTGCAGGCTATCTCCGAGAAGCTCGCTCCGGTCATCAGCCAGTTGCGCGCAGCAGGCATCAGCGTGAAGTACGACGACGCAGACAACAAGCGTCCAGGCTTCAAGTTCGCCGACTATGAGCTGAAGGGTGTGCCTGTACGCCTCGTTATGGGCGGTCGCGACCTCGAGGAGAACACCATCGAGATCATGCGTCGCGATACTCTCGAGAAGGAGACACGCTCGTTCGACGGCATCGTTGAATACGTTGAACAGCTCCTCGAGGATATCCAAGCTAACATCTACAAGAAGGCTCTCGACTATCGCAATGCTCACATCTACGAGTGCGATAACTACGAGGAGTTCAAGGAGCGCATCAAGGATGGTGGTTTCTTCCTCTGCCACTGGGACGGCACTGCCGAGACTGAGGCTAAGATTAAGGAGGAGACTCAGGCTACAATCCGCTGCGTGCCATTCATGTTCGAGCAGACACCGGGCGTAGACATGGTTTCAGGCAAGCCGGCTACACAGCGTGTACTGATTGCTCGCAGCTACTAAGCATTTGAAATCATACAATTCAAGACCGGCATCTTTTACTGTCGGTCTTGAATTTTACATTTTAGTTATCTATCACAATTGCTATTTCAAACGAAAGCCAAACAGAGTATAGAAACTATATAACACTATATTAAAACTATTAAAACATTAAAACACTAAAAAATGGATTGGATAATCAACCTATTCACCAATACTGAATCGATTGCCCATATCGCCCTACTCTATGCCATTGTCATCGCAGTCGGCATTCTGCTGGGTAAGATTAAGATTGGCGGCATATCACTCGGTGTAACATGGGTGCTTTTCGCTGGTATCTTAGCAGGCCATGTTGGCTTCACCGCCCCCAAAGACACCATGACCTTTGTTCAGGACTTCGGACTTATTCTGTTCGTGTTCTGCATCGGTTTGCAGGTCGGTCCTGGCTTCTTTGAAAGCTTCAAGAAAGGCGGTGTAACGCTCAACCTGCTCTCTACCACAGCTATCTTGCTGAACGTAGGCGTTATGTTTGCATGCTACTATCTCTTCTTCGACACTAATGTGAAGTCGAACCTCCCGATGATGGTGGGCACGCTCTACGGAGCCGTAACCAACACACCGGGTCTTGGTGCTGCAAACGAAGCGCTCAGCTCTGTATGGCAACAGACCTACGGCGAACTGCCACAGATTGCGTCCGGTTATGCCTGCGCTTACCCACTTGGTGTAGTAGGCATCATCGGTGCTACTATCGCCATCCGTTTCCTAACCCGCACCAAGCTTGAGGAGGAGGAGAAGGCACTTGAAGCAGAAGAAGCTGAGAACCCACAGGCCAAGCCGCATCAGATGCACCTCAAGGTGAACAATGCATACCTCTCTGGCCGTACAGTTGCAGAGATTAGCGACTTCCTCAACCGCGACGTTGTGTTCTCGCGCCTCTTCAAGAACGGCGAATACAGCATACCGAACAGCCGCACGGTCTTCGACATGGGCGACGAGGTACTCGTCGTGTGTGCTGAGGCTGACGCACCGGCTATCCAGGCGTTCATCGGTCCGGAGCTGGAGACTGAATGGGAGGAGAACGAAAGCAAGCAGCCGCTTGTTTCGCGCCGCATCGTCGTAACCAACTCGTCAATGAATGGTAAGACACTCGGCAAGATGCACTTCTCGTCTGTTTATGGCGTAACCGTAACACGTCTTTCACGTCAGGGCATGGACCTCTTCGCAAGCCGCAACTACCGCTTCCAGGTAGGCGACAAGATTCTCGTAGTAGGTCCGGAGGACAACGTGAACCGCATCGCCGAGCTGATGGGTAACTCTGTGAAGCGTCTTGATGCACCGAATGTGGCAACAATCTTCATCGGTATCTTCATCGGTATCATCTTCGGTAGCATTCCGTTCGCTATACCAGGAATGCCGGTTCCGTTGAAGCTCGGTATCGCTGGCGGTCCGCTTATCATCGCCATTCTTATCGGTCGCTTCGGCCACCGCATGAAGCTCAACACCTACACCACGACATCGGCAAACATGATGCTTCGAGAGATTGGTCTTGTGCTGTTCCTTGCGAGTGTGGGCATAAAGGCAGGTGCTAACTTCTGGAACACAGTAGTTGAAGGCGATGGTCTGTTGTACGTATTGACTGGTTTCATCATCACAATCATCCCTATCCTGATTGTCGGCACTATAGCACGCATGAAGTACAAGTTCAACTACTTTACCATTATGGGTATGCTTGCCGGTACATACACCGACCCACCAGCCCTCGCTTACGCCAACTCTGTTTGCTCGCGCGAGGCTCCTGCTATCGGCTATTCTACGGTTTATCCGTTGAGTATGTTCCTGCGTATCTTCACAGCGCAGCTCGTTGTGCTGTTCTTCTGCGGATAATAACGACAAGACCATTGGTCGCAAAACAGCAAAGGGTGTGTCAGAGCTCCGATTGAAGAGTTCTGACACACCTTTTTTTCATGCTTAAACATCAAGATAAATCATCGTGCACCGAACGCAATCCGATTGGGCACCGAACGCAATCCGATTGGGCACCGAACGCAATCTGATTGGGTGGCGGACGCAAACGGTACAGACGGCGGACGCAATCCGATTGGGCGACGGACGATATACAACGAAAAGAGGATGCACCGACAAGAACATTTGTCTGGTGCATCCTCTTTTATTATGCTACATCATATAGCCGTTTGTACGACTACGAAGATGTTTTACTTCTCGAAGTAACGCTTGTACAAGCCCATGAAGCCTGCACAGTGGCGAGCCTCATCCTTTGCCATCTCATGAACGGTGTCATGAGTAGCGTCCATGCCGGCAGCCTTAGCGTTCTTTGCGATGCGGAACTTGTCCTCGCAAGCACCGCGCTCAGCAGCGATACGAGCCTCAAGGTTCGACTTAGTATCCTTCAGAACGTCGCCCAAAAGCTCTGCGAACTTACTTGCGTGCTCAGCCTCCTCGAAAGCATAGCGCTTGAATGCCTCTGCAATCTCTGGATAGCCCTCACGGTCAGCCTGACGGCTCATTGCGAGATACATACCTACCTCACCGCACTCGCCATTGAAGTGAGTCTCGAGATCCTTAATCATCTCTGGTGTAGCCTCCTCATCGCGAGCAGCACCAAGAGTATGAACGGTTGCGAAAGCTGGACCCTCTGTCGGATCGTTCAGTTCCTTAAACTTGCTTGCCGGAGCCTTGCAAACTGGACACTTCTCAGGAGCCTCTGTACCTTCGTGAATATAACCGCATACTGTGCAAATAAATTTCTTCTTCATAATTCTTCTGTTTTAAGAGTTAATAGTATTTATATTAAAAAAGCCTTATCTATAAATTATCCGACTGCAGTTTCAGCCTGCTTTGCCAAGCACTCCTTACATACACCTTTATAATATAGCTGTACGTCGTCGATTTTGTGACCTGCCAACTCTTTGCGATTTACAACATCCGACACCTCGTCGAAAATGTCGTACACCTTTCGGCAGCACTTACAGATGAAGTGCGCGTGCAAACTGACATCGCCATCATAACAAACACGATGTTCGTTGATTGTTATCATCTGAGCAGCATTGTGCTCTGAGAACATTCTGAGCGTGTTGTACACCGTGGTACGGCTAAGTGTAGGCACCTTAGGTAGTAAAGCCTTATGCACCTCCTCCACTGTAGGATGAGTAAAGTGAGTCATCAGATAATGCATAATCTGAATGCGCTGAACAGAAGGCTTGATGCCATGTTCTACAAGTCTTGTTACTGCGTCGTTATGTTTCATTGTCTATATTCTTTTCATTTTACTACTGCAAAGATATACTTTTTTATAATAATTACAAAATAATATTTGTAAAAATTTCACTCTTTAATTCTTTTTCAGAAATTCAAGTGCTTTTACGCTGCAATAATACAATAAATCGACACTATTTTCGTTATGTTATGTATGAAACTGAAATTGTTTATACTTCAAATAATATGTCTCTGCGCTTTCGTATCTGCTCAGGCGCAAACATTCACATTAAGTGGAAGGGTCATTGACGAGAACAACGACCCCGTGGAATTTGCATCCGTATCATGCCCTAAACAAGGCAAGATGACAATGACCTCGCTTAAAGGCGACTATAGTCTGCAACTTCAATCTGCCGACTCTGTTGAAATCAGATTTTCAATGGTCGGTTACAAGACCAAAGTTCGCACACTGCGCCGTCCACGTGGTAAGCAGACAATGCAGGTTGTTCTGCACAGCAGCGACAATGCCCTGTCGGAAGTAACCATCACAGGCAAGCGCATCGAGACGGGACAAACGCAGGAATTGAGCAAAGAGCATCTAAAGAGTATGCCCTCCACTACGGGCAACGCCGTAGAGGAAATGATTCAAAGTCAGGCAGGCGTATCTACCCATAGCGAGCTTTCATCGCAGTACAACGTGCGTGGTGGTTCGTTCGACGAGAATAGTGTATATATAAATAATGTGGAAATATTCCGCCCGTTCCTTGTAAGAAGCGGACAACAGGAGGGTATCTCGGTCATCAACCCCGATATGGTGGAGAAGATTGGCTTCTCAACCGGTGGCTACGAGGCACGCTATGGCGACAAGATGTCGTCGGCACTGAACATCGAGTATCGCCGTCCGAAACGCTTCGAAGCGTCAGCCACAGCCAGTATGCTTGGAGCAAGCGCATTCGTCGGCATGAGCAACAAGAAGTTCTCGTGGAGCAATGGTCTGCGCTACAAGACAACTAAATATCTATTAGGCTCGATGGACACCAAGGGCGAGTATCAGCCTACGTTCATCGACTATCAGACGTATCTTACTTACTCGCCCAACAAGCGCTGGGACATCAAATTCCTCGGCAACATCTCGGACAACCACTATAACTTCACACCCGAAGATCGAGAGACGAATTTCGGCACGATGGAGAACGTAAAGGCATTCAAGGTGTACTTCGATGGACAGGAGAAAGACGTGTTCCGCACCTTCTTCGGTTCATTGGGCATCACTCGCAAATTCAACGAGAACACAAGCCTTTCGCTCATCGCTTCGGCGTTCAACACCCGAGAGCAGGAGAAGTACGACATACAAGGACAGTACTGGCTCACGCAGACCGAAACAAGCGAAAATCTTGGTGTAGGCACCTACTTCCAGCACACACGCAACTATCTGAAGGCTCACGTAGAGAGTGCCAAACTGTTGTTCAAGACGAAGCAGAAGAAGCACGACATAGAGGCTGCATTCACCTACAAGTGGGAGCACATTGAGGAGAACTCGGTAGAATACGAAATGCGCGACTCAAGCAAATACAGCATTCCGCACACTGGCAAGGATCTTTATATGATTTACAGTATGCGTGCAAAGAACACGCTTACAGCCAATCGTGTAGAGGCGTATGCGCAGGACACATACCGCTTCACTGGTTCGGAAGGCAAGACACTCTACACGTTGAACTACGGTCTGCGTCTCGCCTACTGGAGTTTCACGAAGGAGACAATACTCAGCCCACGTCTGTCGTTGGGCATCATTCCGGCATTCAACGAGAACATAACGATGCGCTTTGCCACGGGTTTGTACTATCAAGCACCTTTCTTTAAGGAGATACGCGACACCACCACAACGAACGGCATTACATATGCCTCGCTCAACCGTAAGGCGAAGAGCCAGCGTTCGATACACTTCATCGCAGGCTTCGACTACCGTTTCAAGATGAACGACCGCCCGTTCAAGTTCACAGCCGAAGCATACTACAAGGCACTTGGCAACCTTGTGCCTTATAGCGTGAACAACGTGAAGGTGGTGTATTATGGCGACAACATGTGCAGCGGACATGCAGCAGGCTTAGACCTCAAACTCTTTGGTGAGTTTGTGCCGGGTACAGACTCGTGGGTGTCGCTATCGCTAATGAACACAAGCATGAAGTTGAACGGCAAGTCAATCCCTCTGCCTACCGACCAACGCTATGCTGTCAACCTCTTCTTCACCGACTACTTCCCCGGCACAACACGCTGGAAGATGTCGCTCAAGCTGGCACTTGCCGATGGTCTGCCATTTTCTGCCCCACACCGCGAGCTCGAATCGAACGTGTTCCGTGCTCCGGCATACAAACGAGCAGATGTTGGCTTGAACTACCGCATCATCGACAATAGCGACCGCCACAAGAAGCGCAACCCGATTCGCAACCTGTGGGTTGGAGCTGAGTGTCTGAACCTCTTCGGCATCAACAACGTGAACTCCTACTACTGGATTACAGATGTCACCGGACAGCAATACGCCGTGCCTAACTATCTGACGGGCAGACAAATCAACGTCAAACTGTCGGTCGACTTTTAAAGCAGAAAGACCACACCCCACAAATAGCAAACTATGAGAACGACCCTATTGGCATTAATACTCACATTGTCGGCATTTGTCGCCACTAACAGCTTTGCGCAATACAACGACATCAAGTCGGAGAATATTGCATCATTGCAGGTCGTGGCTGGCAAAGACTGGCTATCCATGCCTATAGCCACGCTTAACGGCGAACCGATAAACATCAGTTTCGACGACCTCACACACGAATATCATCGCTACGTATATCGCCTACAACATTGCGAGGCAGACTGGAGCGTGTCGGAGGGCATTTTCGAATCAGACTATTGCGAAGGATTTGCCGACGGCTGCACCATCGACGACATAGAAGAGTCGCTCAACACCAACACCCTCTACACCCACTATCGCCTTTCTATCCCCAACGAGAATTGCCGCATCAAAATGAGCGGCAACTATCGTCTGACGGTTTACGACGAGAACAACGGCGACACTATTTTCACGGCTTGCTTCATGATATTGGAACCACTCGTAAAGGCAAGCATGTCCGTAACCACAAACACAGACATCAGCATCAACAAAGCCCACCAGCAAGTGGGAGCAGAAATAAACTACTCTGCTCTTAACATCACTAATCCAAGCACCGAGTTGTACACCGTCGTTATGCAAAACGGACGCTGGAGCACCGCCCGCATAAACCCTACGCCACAATACCAAACCGGAAGCGGACTACGTTGGGAGTACAACCGCAACCTCATCTTCGACGGAGGCAACGAGTATCATAAGTTCGAGATACTTGATGTCACCCACCCCACCCTTGGCATTGAGAACACATGGTGGGACGGCACCAACTACCACGCACAGATATGGACCGACCTACCACGTCCAAGCTATGTTTACGACGAAGATGCCAACGGCAGTTTTTACATACGCAACAGCGACAACATCGAAAACGACCGCATCTCGGAATACGTCGTCGTCAACTTCCGCCTACAAGCACCACGACAGAACGGCAGAGTATTTATCAACGGCGTATGGACCAACGACCGCTTCACACCGCAATACGAGATGAGCTACAACGAGCAGACAAAGCTTTATGAGGCAAACGTGCCACTGAAGCAAGGCTACTACTCCTATCAGTACCTCACGAAGCACAACGACAACAGCCTGCATCCGGTTTCAACAGAAGGCAACTTTTTCCAAACCGAAAACAGCTATCAAATGCTTATATATTATAAAGGTATAGGACAACGCACATATCGCCTCGTAGGTTATAGTAAAATTAGGAGCTAAGCACAAGTAAAAGTCGGCAAATTATAGAATTATTTTTAAATTCCGCAATTAATATAGCCGTTATATCAACTATATTCGCTATCTTTGCAAAAGGAAACGACGAAAAATGGTGATTAAAAGACTGTGTAAAATAATTTAAAACCTATTTTTCTACAAAGAAACTGTTAAACTTTAAATAATAAAATGAATAATAAGGATTTAATGAACCATGCGGCAGACAACATCCGACTGCTTGCTGTATCGATGGTAGAAAAAGCCAAATCAGGTCACCCGGGCGGTGCTATGGGTGGTGCTGACTTTATCAACGTTCTTTTCTCGGAGTTCCTGGTGTTCGATCCAGATCAGCCGACTTGGGAGGGCCGCGACCGCTTCTATCTCGATCCTGGTCACATGTCGCCAATGCTCTACTCAGCTCTCGCTTTGCAGGGCAAGTACACAATTGACGATTTGAAGACATTCCGTCAATGGGGCACTATATGTCCGGGACATCCTGAGCGTGACATTATTCATGGAATTGAAAACACATCTGGACCACTCGGTCAGGGACACACCTACGCTGTGGGTGCTGCTATTGCAGAGAAGTTCCTTGAGGCTCGTCTTGGCAGCACCATGATGCAGCACAAGATTTACGCTTACATCTCTGACGGAGGTGTTCAGGAAGAAATATCTCAGGGCGCAGGCCGTATCGCAGGTCTCTTCAAGCTCAACAACCTCATCATGTTCTACGATGCCAACGAGATTCAGCTCTCTACAGAGTGCGATGTCGTAATGCGCGAGAACACACGCATGAAGTACGAGTCATGGGGTTGGAACGTTCTTGAAATAAACGGTAACGATCCTGACGAGATTCGTGCAGCTCTCATCCTCGCTAACAAGGAAGAGCAGCGTCCTACCCTCATCATCGGTCACACCGTTATGGCTAAGGGCGCACGCAAGGAAGACGGATCAAGCTACGAGCGCAGCGTGAAGACTCACGGCGCACCGCTTGGTGGTGGTGCTTACGAGAACACAGTGAAGAACCTCGGCGGCGACCTCAACGACCCGTTCGTAATATTCGACGACGTTAAGGAACTCTACGAGAAGCGTAACGCAGAGCTCCGCGAGGTTGTAAAGGAAAGACATGCAGCAGAAGCAGAGTGGCGCAAGGCAAACCCCGAGAAGGCAGAGCAGATGGATGCTTGGTTCTCAGGCAATGCTCCGAAGGTAGACTGGAGCGAGCTTGTTCAGAAGCGCGACGTTGCAACACGTGTTGCTTCAGCCAACTGTCTCGGTGTATTGGCAGAGCAGGTGCCTAACATGGTTTGCTCTTCTGCCGACCTCTGCAACTCGGACAAGACCGACGGCTTCCTCAAGAAGACTCACGAGCTTACACCTGACGACTTCACCGGAGCATTCTTCCAGGCAGGTGTCAGCGAGCTTACAATGGCTTGCGTCTGCATCGGTATGTACCTCCACGGCGGTGTTATCCCGGCTTGCGGCACATTCTTCGTATTTTCCGACTACATGAAGCCGGCTATCCGTATGGCAGCTCTCATGCGCGTTCCAATCAAGTTCGTATGGTCACACGATGCATTCCGCGTTGGTGAGGACGGACCTACACACGAGCCGGTTGAGCAGGAAGCACAGATTCGCCTTATGGAGAAGCTGAAGAACCACAAGGGACAGGACTCTGTACGCGTATTCCGCCCTGCAGATGCAGACGAGACAACGGTATGCTGGCAGATGGCTAACGAGAACATGGACACACCGACAGCAATGATTTGCTCACGCCAGAACGTGAACTCTCTGCCTGAAGGCACTGACTACTCTCAGGTTCGCAAGGGTGCATACATCGTTAAGGACGATCCTAACTACGACGTTATCCTCCTCGCTTCTGGTTCGGAGGTGTCTACGCTCCTCGCAGGTGCCGAGTTGCTCAACGCTGACGGCATCAAGACACGTATCGTAAGCGTTCCGTCAGAGGGTCTGTTCCGTACACAGAGCAAGGAGTATCAGGAGAGTGTACTGCCGAAGGGTGCCAAGATATTCGGTATGACAGCAGGTCTGCCCGTCACACTTCAGAGCCTTGTAGGTGTAGAGGGTATGGTTTACGGTCTTGAGTCGTTCGGTTTCTCAGCTCCTTACAAGGTGCTCGACGAGAAATTGGGCTTCAACGCCGAGAACGTATTTAAGCAGGTAAAAGATTACTTATCTAAATAAACAGGCATAGCTTATGCAGAACTTCACGTTAAGCAAGAAATTCTGCATAAGCTTGCTTTATTAATAATCCAATAAAACTACAGTACTATGGAAATTAAGACAGTAGGCATTGCATGCGACCACGCAGGTTACGCATTGAAGAAATTTGTTGTTGAATACCTTGAGAGCCACAACATTCCGTTTAAGGACTACGGTACATACAGCGATATGAGCTGCGACTACCCAGATTTTGCTCATGAGTTAGGCGAAGCTATCTCTAACGGTGACGTTTATCCTGGCATCGGCATCTGCGGTAGCGGTGAAGGTATGGCAATGACCCTCAACAAGCATAAGGGTGTACGTGCAGCATTGGTATGGAATCCAGAGATTGCTCAGCTCACACGCCAGCACAACGACGCAAACATCCTCGTTATGCCGGGTCGCTTCATCGACAACAAGACAGCTGAGAAGATTATGGACGAGTTCTTCAAGACTCCATTTGAAGGTGGTCGCCATGAGAAGCGTGTAAACAAGATTGACTTGTAGGAGGGTATGGCATCCCTGCCATACCTACGCAGTCAACCAGCTCTGTTGATACACCCCCTAACTTTAAACACATACAGGAGACTATGACCACACGCCATAGTCTCCTTTTTTATAAATCAAATGGTGCGTGGGTATGGCAGGGATGCCATACCCTCCTATAAGTGCACCAAAATACTTTTAACGAGAATGAAAAAAATACTCATCTCTGCCTCCATATTCGCATTGAGCCTCACGGCGAATGCGCAAGGGCAATTCATATCCGACACCAACTACCGCAACACAGTAGAGAACATCTTCAAGGAGCGCGTAAAGACTGTCGGCAAGACATTCTACAACACACAGAAAGAAAAGCTTACGGCTGACGAGCAGGAAGCGTTGAAGTTCCTCTATGCCTACATGCCGCTTGCCGATGTCACCGACTACCCTACCTCGTTCTTCGCCGACAATGTGCGCATGGCGTTCAAGGCTCGCGAGGAGATGCCCTGGGGCAAGAACGTTCCGGAGTTGCTTTTCCGCCACTTCGTTGTGCCAATCCGCGTCAACAACGAGGCACTGGACAATGCACGCTCGGTGTTCTACGCCGAACTGAAGGACCGCATCAAGGGTATGTCGATGATGGATGCTATCATTGAGGTGAACCACTGGTGCCACGAGAAGGTGACCTACCAGCCTTCAGATGCCCGTACATCGGCACCGCTCGCTACGCTGAAGACCGCAACTGGCCGTTGCGGTGAGGAGAGTACGTTTGCTGTTGCGGCATTGCGCGCCGTGGGCATTCCTGCACGCCAGGTGTACACACCGCGCTGGGCGCACACCGACGACAACCACGCTTGGGTAGAGGCATGGGCAGACGGCAAGTGGTACTTCCTTGGTGCCTGCGAACCGGAGCCGGTGCTGAACCTCGGTTGGTTCAACGCTCCGGCTTCGCGAGCTATGCTAATGCACACACGCGCTTTCGGCGACTATAATGGTCCGGAGGAGGTGATGCTGCGCACAAGCAACTTCACAGAAATAAACCTCACGTCCAACTATGCGCCGGTTGCTTCGGTAGACTTCTACGTCAAGGACAGCGAAGGCAAGCCGGTGGAGAACGCACGTGTCGAGTTCAAGATTTACAACTACGCTGAATTTTTCACGGCAGTAACGAAGTACACCGACGCAAAGGGCCACACCTCGCTCTCTGCAGGCATCGGCGACTTGGTGGTATGGGCATCGAAAGACGGCAAATACACCTACCAGAAGGTATCGTTCGGCAAGCAAAAGGAGGCAACACTCACCCTCCCAGGGGGTGCACTTGTAGGAGGGTATGGCATCCCTGCCATACCCACGCAGCCAACCAACTCTGTTGGTGCACCAGCCGGTTCTGTTGGTGCACTTGAGACAAGTGCACCCCCTAAATGCACCTACTTGGACCTCGTTCCACCGAAGGAGGACCCACAGCTGCCTTATGTCAGCGACGAGATGCACAAGGAGAACCAGCGCCGCTTTGCTCTTGAGGACAGCATTCGCAAGGCATATACAGCAACGTTCCCCACTATGGAGGAGGCAAAGCGCATCAGTGAGCGCGGAGCAGAGTATATCTTCAAGTCGCGCGGCAACAAGCAGACTATCGTCGACTTCATCAACCGCCACAGCGACAACGAAGACCGCGTGATGGGCATACTCGCCACACTCAGCGACAAAGACTTGCGCGACATCACAACCGAGATTCTCGAAGACAGCTACAACGCAACAACCGACCAGCTCTCGCCGCGTGTTGAGGACGAGCTGATTACAATACCGTTCAAGCAGTACTTCGAGAAGGCGTTCAGCAAGAAGACTGCCGACGCTTTCCGCGCCGACCCGATGAAGCTTGTTGAGTGGATAAAGAAGAACATCCGTCTTAACCCTGACAAGAAGGCTTTGCGCATCGCACAGACTCCGGTTGGCGTGATGAAGTCGAAGATTACCGACGAGCGTTCGCGCGACATCTTCTTCGTCGACGTGGCTCGCAGCCTGGGCATCGAAGCAAGAAAAGACCCCGTGACGGGCAAGATACAGTACAAATCCCAGGGGGTGCACTTGTCTCAAGTGCACCAACCAAACAGTTATGAAGTGCACAAAAAAACCAACGGTGAATGGCAGGATGTGAAGTTTGACAACACAGCCGAGAAGACATCTACTGCTGCCGCGCTTGGCACAATCGTGCTGACATACGAGCCTACTAAGCTGCTCGACAACCCGAAGTATTACAGCCACTTCACAATCAGCCGCATAGAAAACGGCACGGCTCATCTGCTGAACTTCGAGGAGGGTCAGGCAGACATGGGCAACGGCACGACATGGAGCAACACGTTCAAGAACGGCTACAAGCTCGATGCGGGCACATATATGCTCACCACGGGCACACGCCTTGCGAGCGGCAGTGTGCTCGCCTCGAACCGTCTGTTCGAAATTGTGGAGGGTCAGACCACCACTCTGCCTCTTGAGATACGCCAGAACACCAACGAGGTGTCTGTGATCGGTTCGTTCAACTCGGAGAGTCTTGTTATAAAGGACGGCAAGGAAGTAAGCCTGCTCTCTCAGACTGGTCGCGGCTATTACGTTGTAGGCATCCTCGGCGTGGGTCAGGAACCTACCAACCACGCTCTGCACGACATCGAGAAGATGAAGGAAGCGTTCGAGGCGTGGGGCCGTCCGGTGGTGCTGCTCTTCGAGAGCGAGGCGGATGCAGCGAAGTTCAACCATGACGAGTTTCCGGGTCTGCCGTCTACCGTTCAGTTCGCCCTCGACAAGGACGGCAGCGTACGCAAGCAGATTGCCCGTGAGATGAAGCTGATGAACGAGAAGCAGATGCCGATGTTCATCATCGCCGACACATTCAACCGCGTAGTATTTGTATCGCAGGGCTACACCATCGGTCTGGGCGAGCAGATGCAGGGCGTGTTCAAGAAGTTGTAAGCAAGGGGTGAAAACACTTCAGATACTAACAAACAAAAAGGGTGCTTCGTGCACCCTTTTTGTTGTTTCTATGTTGTAATCACTTTATTGCTCTTTGTTTTTTTAGGGGGTGCAGTGGTCCCCACTGCACCAACAAAGCAAGTATGCCCCTTCAGGTAAAATCCTCCCACAGATTGCACAGATTTTCACAGAAGTCTTTAGGGGGCAAAACTATAGAATTGCGAAGAATGCACACCCGCCCGCAACGGCTTACTGCTTCCTCAAGGTAGGCAATGCTCCTTTAAGTTCGTAACGCCACTCTGAACCTGCGTTCTGTAAGGCGGTGTTCATGGCATCAACGGCTTTCTGCCAGGTAACGCTGGTGCCGTCCACCTTCGTGGCTTCGGTGCTTTCCCTATTGTAGCCGATGCCTTGTTCATGATTGTTCTTCCAATAGCAGGCGGTCATCACGTTGGCGTAGTTATTTCCCAAAAAGCCGCCGATATGTACATAGCCAGTGCTACTACCCGTACTGGTTACGTTGCCCGTGGCATAGCAGGCAAGGAGGCTGCTTCCTGCGTTCATTCCCACCAGACTGCCGCCAGCGATATTCTTTTTGGGGTCCATTTCTATGATCACGTTGCCTGTGGCATAGCAAGCGGTCAGGGTGGCACTCGAATTCGTCTGACCTGCCACGCCGCCGACATCGACCGTTCCCTTCACTGTGGCAGAGGAACTGCATCCGGTGATGGAACCGCCTATTTGAACACCCACCACACCGCCGACATACACCGTGCCGCTGACGCTGCCCGACACCGAGCAGTTTTCAATGGTGCCCCAGCCATATCCTACCACGCCGCCAATACTGCCGCCATATATTTGATTGCTTGTTATCTGTACGCCCTCCATCACCACGTTCTTCACCGTACCAGCTCTATTGAGCCAGCCGAACAGACCCGCAAATTCGTCATTTGTCGTAAAGGTCAGCCCCGTAATGGTATGGCCGCCACCGTCGAAGGTGCCTTTGTATGAGTTGTCGTAGTCTGTGCCTATCGGCGTCCAGTCTTTGCCGGTGAGGTCAATGTCGGCGGTGAGGGTAATGTTAATGTCGCTCTTACCTCCGTTCACTAATTCGGCTATATTCATCAGACCATCGGCGGAGGTCACGGTGTAGCTGCCGTCGCTCTCTATGGTATAGCCCAGGTCTTTTGCCGCAGCGAGGAGGGAGACGGTGTAGGTATATTCACCGCCCGCCTGCCAGTCGGTAGCATTCTTCATCTTATAAACGAAGGTCTTGCCGTTAGTGAAGGTGCAGGTAATGAAGGTCGTGCCAGCTGCCACACTTTGCGGGGCGACGATGGCGGTGTAGGTGTTGCTACCCTTGTCATACGGGACGATTATATCCGGGTTGTCGCCTTCGGTGGAGAGTCCCGTCATCTGCACGGATGCCAGCCCCTCGGTGTAGTCCGTCAGAACGATGGTCACTCGCGCCGTGCGGTGGGTGAAGCGAAGCGTGGGGCTACCGTAAGTCACCGTCTGTCCGTCGGCTACGATGAGGTCGCTGCCCTCAAAGTCTTTCTGGGCACTTTGGTTGGCTTTTACCTTTACCGCAGGTGGGGTTGTCTCGCCAGCGGTGTAGGGCCACCACGCTGTGACGGTGATGTTGTTGTGGTTGGTCCAGTAGTACGGGTCGGTGGAGGTCAGCGTGGCGCTGGTGGGGTCGGCGGTGGAGGGCGTCACGTTGTACGTCTTCACCGTGCCGTCCATCAGGACTGCCACGCTCTGCACACCCTCCCAATTGCCGTCCACCGGGGCACGGGTGCCGGCGGTGGCTGTCGCGGCGGGGTTCAGCCCCGTGGCGGTGAAGACGATGGGTGTGCCTTCCGCCCCTTCCGACAGGAAGCCTGCTTCGTCCTGTGTGCAGGCGCCCAATAAGAGAGCGAGCGCTGCAAGTGCAAAAAATCTTATCCTCATAATATCTGTTGTTTTATTACTCTGGTTCTTTCCGTTGCGGGCGTAACTTTTTCCGCCCGACGGTTTACTGCTTCCTCAAGGTAGGCAATGCTCCTTTAAGTTCGTAACGCCACTCTAAACCTCTGTCCTGCAAGGCGGTGTTCATGGCATCAACGGCGTTCTGCCAGGTAACGACAGAGCCGTCCACCTTCGTGGCTTCGGGGGCGATGCCTTCCTTATTGTAGCCGACACCTTGTTCATGATTGTTCTTCCAATAGCAGGCGGTCACGGTGGCGTAGTTTCCTCCCAAAAAGCCGCCGATATATACATTGCCAGTGCTACTACCCGTACTGGTTACGTTGCCCGTGGCATAGCAGGCAAGGACGCTGCTTCCTGCGTTCCATCCCACCAGACCGCCGACATAGACTCTATCTCTGTGGCCTAATTCTATGGTCACGTTGCCCGTGGCATAGCAAGCGGTCAGGGTGGCATCCGCATTCGTCTGACCTGCCACGCCGCCGACATCGCCCATCCCCTTTACTGTGGCAGAGGAACTGCATCCGGTGATGGAACCGAACCATTGAACACCCACCACACCGCCAACGTACGCCGTGCCACTGACGCTGCCCGACACCGAGCAGTTTTCAATGGTGCCATCGCTATTTCCTACCACGCCGCCGACATAGCCCGACCCGTGATTGTTTGTTATCTGTACGCCCTCCATCACCACGTTCTTCACCGTACCAGCTTTACCGAGACTGCCGAACAGACCCACAAATTGGTCATTTGTCGTAACGGTCAGCCCCTTGATGGTATGGCCACCGCCGTCGAAGGTGCCGGTGTATGAGTTGCGGAAGCTTGTGCCTATCGGTGTCCAGTCTTTGCCCGTCAGGTCAATGTTTGTGTCGAGGGTAATGTTAATGTCGGTCTTACCTCCGTTCACTAATTCGGCTATATTCATCAGGCCGTTGGCGTTATAGACCATGTAACTGCCGTCGTTCTGTATAGAATAGCCCAAATCCTCAGCCTCGCCACTCTCGCCGCCGCCGTCAGCCCAATCACCGATGGTGCAACCCTCTAATGTCAAGCCGGTGGCGTTCACCTTGACGGTGTAGGTATAGCGGTTGCCCGCTTCTAATACAACGTTGTTCTGTGGACGGAAGTAGAAGGTGCCGCCGCCGAGTTCCACCTTGACGAACGGCTTGCCTGCCGCAACGGTCTGCGGGGCGGTCAGTGCCTCGTAGGTGTTGCCGCTTGCGTTGTAGGTCTTGATGGCGGTCGGGTTGCCGTTATCGGCGGACAGGCTCACGAGGCTCACCATGGCACCAGCGACGCTCGTGAATCCCGTGCCGGGCTTCAGTTCGATTGTCACGCGTGCCGTGCGGTGGGTAAATTCAAGTGTCGGGTTGTTAAATTCCACCTTCCGGTTCTCAGCAGAGATGAAGTCGCTGTTCTGGAAGTCAGCCAATTTGCTTTGGTCTTCTGCCACCTTCACGGCAGGCATCTGTGTGATGTCGGCATTGTTGAAGGGCCACCATGCCGATACGGTAATCGGGTCGCGGCTGGTCCAGTAGTGCGGGTCGTTCTCGCGTGAGAGTGTGGCACTCTTGAAATCGGTAGAAGCCGTTACGGTGTATTCCTTTACCGCATCGCCCATCTTGAGTGCCACGGAAGTGACGCCCTGCCAGTCGCCGTCCACAGCGGCACGGGTGGAAGGGGCTGCCAGCGGCGTTGCCTCTACGGACAGTCCGGTGGCACGGATGACGACGGGGTATTCACCTTCGGGCAGACGGTTATCGCCAGCAAGTTCGTCCTGCGTGCAGGCGGCGAGGGCGAACAGCAGTGCGGTGGCTGCTGGGATAAATAATCTATGTTTCATAATTCTTCATCCTAATCAATTAATTATTAATATCTTACAGGCCAGCATTCACTTCTCCGCCGTCTATATCGTTCCACTTTGCAATGGTGGCTTCGCTGACTTCAAGGACTTTGTTGCGTACCTTGACGGTATAGGTATAGTTGTTGCCCGCCTGCAGTGCGCCTTCGGGCACGGTGAGTGTGGCATGATATTCCTGACCTTTGTAATTCACAACCAACGGCAGGGATGCAACTGTCTGCGGGAAGAGGATGATCGATGACGTGAGATTGCCGTCTGCCAGATTCATGGTCAATTCTCCGGTCTGTGCCCCGTTGTCTGCGGTGGCAATACCGTCGGCCGTGTTGAACGTACCGGTGAGTAACAATCCGTCCAGCGTGTAACGTTCAGGCTTGACCACGCTGAAATTCACGCCGTCGCCCGCCTCGAAGGTAAGGGTTATCTGGCTCATGCGGTGGTGGAAGGAGTTGTCTTCACCGCCTTTGGCGGTTTTGTCGGTGAAGCTTACTACCGGGTTGTTTTTGTCTCCCGTGGCTCCTGAAGCAAAGAGGAAGTCGATGGCAGGCTGGTTCTGCTGCGCCGTGGCATCGGTCGTGGCTGTGAGGATGCCTCCCGCTGCATTGTACGGATAGTAGGCGCGGAAAGTATGGGTCTTTGTATCTTCGATATAGATAACCTTTCCTTCTGCCTCAAATTTCCCGTTTTTCAGGATGAAAGGCACGTTGCCGTACTGGGTATCGTTGCCGATGTCGGTGATGCCGATACGGTCGCCGCCAGTCCAGGTGGTTCCGCTGGCGCGGGTGGCGGGGGCGATGTCGGCGGTAAACTGGGCGGCCACGGGGTCACCGTTCAGGTTCTCGTTGTCGTTGTTGCAGGCTACAAGTGCGAGGGCGAGCGCTGCAAGTGCAAAAAATCTTGTCTTCATTATATATGTCATTTTATTATTTATTTACAAATCGGCATTTACATCATCACCTTTCACTTCTTCCCAGCCGTTGATTTCGGCTCCGTCCACTTCCATGCCTTCGGGAGTCTCAACCAGCGTTCCGCCGAGGGTCAACGATTTGCCCTTTCTGGTGTTGAACTCCTTGAGGGCTTCCGTGAGGTCGCTTTTCAGCGTCGTGGGAGTCGGGTTGCCGTCAGTATATCGGATTTCACCCATCAGCAGTTGTTCCGTGCCGGTCACACCCAGCAACCGCACAGTGGCTTTCCACTTGCCGGCATCGTCACCTTCGGTTATCTTGGTGAAGGGCAGCACGACGTTCGAAGCGGCTCCGTAGGTATCGGTAGCGAAGTCGAGTGTTCTGGCTGCACCCGTCAGATGGGCAACAATCTCCGTGATGCGTCCGGCGGCATCACCCGTCGGTTTGATGATAAGTGTCAGTTCGCGTACCTGCTGCTTCATCGCGGCGGTCAGCGAATAGCCCTTGTCTTTCTCTATGCTCACCTGTTCCGTATAGGTGAAGAACCATCTCGGGGCATTGTTCACAAAGGCATCCGTGCCTGCCCGGGTTCCTGTGGCTGCGGCAATGGTGGCTGTGGTGCCGTTCACCGTGATTCCTTCAGCCGGGTTCCACACCGCAAGGGCGTAGCTGCCTGGAGCAAACAGATGGTCGGGGGCATGGGTGGCGGAAGTCTCCGTACCCGTATAGTCGCCCATGGTGACCGTCCATGTGGCAGGTATGTTGATACCCTCACCGCGAGCCGACCAGTCGGCTGTCACCGCAATCTTCCCGTAGTCGGGATGCGGCGTGTCATAAAGCGTGTCCTTCACGCAGGAAGAGAGCAGCACAGCGGCTGCCATTCCCATCATATTTATATATTGTCTTGCTTTCATACTCTATTCCTCCGTATTAGAATAACTTCCATACCAATGTCACACCGGCGTTGATGGGGCCACACCAATCTTTTGTCTCGTTGCCACGACGTACACGTACACCGTCGATGACCTCATATTTTTCGAAATCGGCATTTAGGTAGCCCAAACCGAGGTTGAAATCAAGAGCCAGTGCCTTGTTCAGCCGCAGCTGATAGCCGGCGGTGATGCCGCCACCCATCAGGTCGCCTTGCTTGCCTGTTTCGGAGAGCTTGTAGTTGAACTGTCCGGCCTTGAACATCGCACCCAGATACCAGGCTTTCTTCTCACCCATGTAATAACGTATTTCCGGAGCCACTTCCCAGAGTGCATAGCGGCGGTCTTTGTCGCTCCACGTCCAAGAAGTCCACGAGCCGTTTACGGCAATGCCCCACGATGGGCAGATGCGCCATTCCACGCCAAGATCTGGTGTCAAGATAGCCCAGCGCAATAGGTTGGCACGCAGGGAGAGATGATAATCAGTTGTGATTTTGGTTTCCGACGGCGTGTTGGCAAGTGTATTTTGTTGAGCGGCTTTCTCGACTTCTGCCTTTTCAGCGGCAAGTCGGGCTTCTTCCGCCTTGCGCTGCTCTTCGGCAAGCCGTTCCTGCTCGGCACGCTTCTCGGTTGCCAGTCGTTCGGCTTCTGCCCTGCGTCGCGCTTCCGCTTCCGCATCCATCGCGGCTGTTTCCTTTGCGGGTACCGTTAGGCGCACGATTACAAAATCACCCTCTGTCGCATGATTGTGGGTAATGAAGTTTTCTTCCTTGATTTTCGCGCGTGTAATCAGTTCTGATTTCACACGGTTGGCACGGATCTTCGCCGTGGCAAGGTTCTCGGCTTCACCGCCCAGCGAATTGCAGTATCCGTCAACCAGTAGCGGCAACTTGCCGTCAAGAATTGTTGCTTTGTTGTTTTCAATACATTCCAACAGGCGGGCAAGTTCAGTGTCATTGCCATTCCAAGGAACGTAGAACATGTCCTTCTGCGGAACGAAGCGGAAGGTGTAGGTCGTGTCTGTTTTCTGCTGCGCAATGACAGGAAAAGTTACCGTCATCAGCCACAGAAACAAGGTAAGAAAAGTGATTTTTCTGCTCATATAAACTTGCATTTATTATCTTTGTCCTCTCCAAAGATAATAAATGTCATTCTATGCCCAAAAGATTAGAAAAACTTTTGCTGTAAAATTTTAGAAATAATGTCGTTTGAGCATCTTTTTGTCGAATTAGCACTTTTTGAATTGTCGAATTAGAACTTTTTTGTCGTTTGAGCACTTTTTGGAAATGGGTTTCTGTGACCTTTTCCGATGTTGTTTTACTACACAATTTATTCCCGATTTGATTTTTTCCATTTGGCAGGCGTACATCCTTCTTTCTCGGAAAATAATTTGATAAAGTTACTTTGGGAAAGAAAACCGGAAGACTCAGCCAGCTTCTGTATATTGATTTCTGGATGCTCCTTCAGTATGTTTTTCGCATACTCCAACCTGAGACTGGTTATCCATTCGCGGAATGTCATTTTATACGTAGTCTTGATATAAGCGGAAAGATAGGTACGGTTCGTATAAAGTATTTTGGACAGTTCTTTTATGGTAAGTCCCTGCTGGACATAGCCGTCTGTCTTTATCCAGTTGTCAACCTTCTCTATAAATTCTGTATAGGACTCAGGAACTTCTTCTGAAACCATTTCGGGTTCAATTCCCGAATTTGTCAGAAGTTCTTCTTCAGATTGAATATCCTGCTCAAACGCATTTTCTACCTGTTCATAGAACAGGAGGTAGTTCTGATAGCTGTAGAAAAGATAGCTGTAGAATGGGATTGACGACAAAATCCAGATAAAAACATATTTGTCTGGCAGAAATGTCAGCAATCCGCATCCGACACCGAAGATAACTGCCCAATAGGTAAAGATGGACAGCCATTTTATATATGCCCCTATGTCATCTGCATGCGTGTCATCAAAAATTCTGACGGCTCTGCGGTATGCAACAATGACTCTTCGAGCAAGCACAAGTCCGTAAATCACCAGCCATGCAGCCAAAACCAGCAATCCAATCTTTTGCATGGTGCCACCCGGCAGCAGCAGTAATACGACTCCGGAAAGGATTGAGAAGATAACCCATATAATGATGTGTGTCCATGACCTTTTGCGCGTTATGTAGAAACGGTCGAGCAGTGTTATCATTGCTGAGCTGAACAGATAGTAGCACAAAAAGTAGGTGGACAGATTCATCAATATGGCAGAATTGACATTTTGGAACCTTATTCCCAAAAAGAAGTGTACCGAATAATTGGCGGCAAGCAACAGCAGTGCGACACCCATCATCCGCCGGGAGCGAAGATAATTCTCGAAAATTTTCTTTTCTGGTGTCTTGGCAAACAAAAAATAAAAGCCAAAGAACAGCATCAACGGCAGCGCGATACAAAGTGAAAAACTATATATAGATGGTTCCATGTTATGCTTATTTGATTTTGATGCAAATTTAGATAAAATTTCCGAATTATAAGTCAGTTGGGATAAAAATCTACCATATCTCCCAGAAATGGCATACTGCACTTATTATCAAGGAAATAAAGGCTGGTAGATATTTCTTAGATGGGGATATCTACCAGGTTATCTGCCAGAGATGCTGGGAGATTTTGGTTGGGTTGGTTGGTGCAGTTGCTTAGGGGGTGCACTTGTCTCAAGTGCACCAACAGAGGTTAGTTGGTGCAGTTGCTTATGAGGTACACTTGTCTACAGGTTGGTGCACGATTACTTGGTTGGTGCACTTGAGACAAGTGCACCCCCTACAAGTGCACCCCCTGGGAGAACTTGATTGCCACGCTACAACAACTTGATTGCCACGCTACAACAACTTGATTGCCACGCAACGGCAACATGATTGCCACGCTACGGCAACATGGTTGGCTTGGTTGGTGCACTTCTTTTTATGTGGATGCGTGGTATGGGCAGGGATGCCCATACCTCCTATTGTAGAGTGAGGCGGAGGGCTTGTTGGGTGTGTGGGGTGATGCGGAAGCGGTTGTCGGTGCGTTCGCCGACGAGCCAGAGTATGCGTTGTTGGGCATCGGTGAGGACGAGTTGTGCTCGTTTCTCAAAGATGTTCTTCTTGCGGTCGGTGAGATAATCGCTGAGGAGTTTTGTGCCGGTCATGCCGAAGGGGACGAAGCGGTCGCCGGGCTGTATGTGGCGCAGGGTTAGGGGAAACTTGATGTCGGATGCATCGAGGGAGGCGCAGTCGGCAGCGCGGCTGGGTTCGTAGCGGTCGCCACATTCTTCGGTCTCTACTTTCAGCTTCAGGTTATCGCTAAGCACGTATGTGCCGGTTTCGGGTATGTGCATGGGACGGACGAGGGGTGTGGGTGTTTTGGGTTGGAGGATGAGGGTACTGCGGTCGAAGGCGAGTTCGTGCGTGCAGGAGGTGACGATTTTGCCTGTGGGGTTGGTGTCGAGCGAGGTGTATATCTGCTCGATTTGTGCTGAGGTGAAGCCTCGGGGACTGAGTATTTCGTGGAGGGTGTACTCGGGAGAGGGCTGCTGCTTCAGTCGGGGGACGGAGATGATGAGGGGGTGAGATGGTGTGGTTCCTAACTGCTTGGTTGGTGCACTTGAGACAAGTGCACCCCCTGAAGTGCACTCCCTTGGAGGGATGGTGACGTCGGCGATGGCGTGCTGTATGGCGTCGTCGAACACTTTCAGGGCTTCAGTGACACGCAGCGATGTCTCGAAAATCGACTGGCTAACACTTGGATTAAGCTCATGCAACAGCGGCATTACATCAAGGCGTATCTTATTGCGTTTTACGTCGTTATGGAGGTTGGTTGAATCGGTGACGTAGCTCTCGCCGAGGGCGTTGAGGTACTGCTCTATCTGTTGGCGACTGTGGGAAAGGAGGGGGCGGATGATGTGGGCGTTGCGCGGTTGTATGCCTCGCAGTCCGCGCAGGCCTGTGCCGCGTACGAGGTTGAGGAGGAGGGTCTCAACACTGTCGTCGCGATGGTGGGCGACGCAGATGTCGTGGGCGTGGATGTCGCGGCGGAGCTGCTCGAAATAGGCGTAGCGCAGGTCGCGTGCTGCCATCTCGATGCTGACATGATGCAGGTCGGCATAGGCGTGCGTGTCGAAATGGACGAGGTGGAGGGGTACGTGGAGGCGACGGCATAGCTGCTTACAGAACTCCTCGTCGCGCAAGGACTCGTCGCCACGCAGATGGAAGTTGCAATGGGCGGCTTCGAGGGTTATGCCTAACTCGGACTCTAAGTGTTTCAGCACGAGGAGCAACGACACGCTGTCGGCACCGCCGGAAAGAGCGATGATGTACTTGCCACCGGGGGTGAGGAGCTGGTGGGCGGTGGCGAAGTGTCGTACTTGGTTGACGAATGTGCTGATTGTTGGTAATTTGTTCATTTGCTGTGTGGTAGGAGGTATGGGTATGGCAAGGATGCCCATACCACTTTTGTAAACAACTTGGGTGCGTGGTATGGGCAGGATGCCCATACCTCCTAAGTGGGGTGCGGTTCCTTAGGGGGTGCACTTGTCTCCGCTCGGCTTTGCCGCTTGCCAGAGCAAGAAGTGCACCAACAGAGGTTGGTTTGTACACTTATTGGTTGGTGCAGTTCTTGCTTGGTTGGTGCACTTGAGACAAGTGCACCCCCTACAAGTGCCCCCTGTGGGGTGCGTGGGTATGGCAAGGATGCCATACCCTCCTACTGTTATTCGACGTAAAGGACTAATCCCTTGAGGTATTCACCCTCTGGGTGGTAGATGTTAATCGGGTGATCGGCAGGCTGGTGGATCTGATGCAAGATGCGCACTTTGCGGTTGGCCTGCACTGCAGCTGTGAAGACAGCGTTGCGGAAGTTCTCCTTTGTGACTATCTGCGAGCAGCTGAAGGTGAAGAGGATGCCACCGGGCTTTATGCGCTGTAATCCTTTGACGTTGAGGCGTGTGTAGCCTTTGAGGGCGTTGCGCAAGGCTGCGCGGTGCTTGGCGAAGGCGGGCGGGTCGAGCACGATGAGATCATAGGTCTTGTCGTTGGCATCGAGGAACTTGAAGGCGTCCTCGCAGAAGGCAGCGTGACGTTCGTCGCCGGGGAAGTTGAGGGCGATGTTTCTGTTGGTGAGCTCGATGGCTTTTGCGCTGCTGTCGACAGAGTGGACGAGTTTTGCTCCGCCACGCATGGCGTAAACGGAGAAGCCACCGGTGTAGCAGAACATGTTGAGGACGGAGCGTCCCTTGGAGTAGGTCTCGAGGAGGTGGCGGTTCTCGCGCTGGTCGACGAAGAAGCCGGTCTTCTGTCCTTTCAGCCAGTCGATGTGGAAGTTCAAGCCGTTCTCCATAGCCACGTCGCTGCCCATCGAGCCGTAGATGAAGCCGTTCTCGTGCTCTACGTCTGCCTTAAAGGGGAGAGTTGTCTCGCTCTTGTAGTAGACGTTCTTTATCTCGCCTTCGGAAGCTCTCACAAGAGCCTCGCATATCTCATGGCGAACGAGGTGCATACCAACGCTGTGTGCCTGCATGACTGCGGTGTCGCCATAGCAGTCGATGACGAGACCGGGGAGGTTGTCGCCCTCGCCGTGCACAAGGCGGAACGTGTTGTTGTTCTCACGGCCGATGAGTCCGATAGCCTGGCGCATCTGCCAAGCCGACTGCAGGCGCGAGAACCAGAACTCGCCGTCTATCTCGACATCGCGGAAAGACAACACGCGCACTGCGATAGAACCGATCTGATACATGCCGACTGCGATGAAGTCGCCTTGCGAGGTGAATACGCGCACGATTTCGCCTTCTTCTACGCCTTCTTCAATCTCGGCTACGGCACCGGAGAATATCCAAGGATGGAAACGCTTGAGGCTTTCCTCCTTACCTTTCTTTAAATATAGTGTTTTGTACATATTCTAATACTCAGGAGGTATGGGCATCCTGCCCATACCATCTATTAATATCTATTTGGTTGGTGCAGTGGGGACCACTGCACCCCCTGGTGGGGTGCGTAGTTTTATTCTTCTTCGACTATCTTCAATTCGTAGTCGTGGGTAGCCATCAGTTGCATTATCTCGTTGTAGAGGCGTATGCACGCCCATGCGTCGATAGCGGCATACTCCTTCTGCTTGTCGGTAAGCACGTCCGCCTCCCAGTTGGTGAGGCGCTGTCGCTTGCTGATTTTCTCGCCGAAGAGGTTGGCGTAGAGTTTTTGCAGACTTTTATCCTCGACACCGATATTGCCGATGATGTCCTGGATGTCGATGAACCAACCCGGCTCGAACTCGCGACGGCGATGGAGCGAGAGCAGGTCGTCGTGCCACGAGAGACCAATCATCGGCACGAGTTTGTTGCTGAGCAAGCGCACAAGCGAATCGGGCAAACCGATGTGGTTGAGACGGAAGAGGAAGCACTGGTCGTGGGTGGCAACTTGCAATAGCGCAACCTTATGGTTCTGTCCACGACGGAATGCAGGGCGCGTCTCGGTGTCGACCCCCAACACGTCGCACGTGAGAAGATAGTCGACAGCGCGGTCGGCTTCTGACTCGTTGAGTACCACTGTTATCCGACCCTGAAAATCGACCAATGGCAGAGAATTTATAATGCTTTTATCAAATTTATTGTATATTGTTTTCATCTTGATGTGGAAAGATTTTGCAAAATTAGAAAAAAGTTGCGAATTTATGGTCGTTTCCAACTTTTTTCCACTAATTTTGTAAACAATTTAGGCAGGATGCCCATAACTCCTACGGTGTGGGATGCGTGGTATGGGCAGGATGCCTATATATCCTACTGCGTGGGGTGCGTGGTATGGGCAGGATGCCCATACCTCCTAATATATGAACACAATTTCAAACAAAATATATGGCAAAGAAAAAGACGGAGCGCAAAGCCTCTAATTTTAAAGAAGCAATAGGACTGCAAAGTATTCTCAAAAGTGAGCGTACCGACTTCCTGTTGGGCATGGTGATAGCACTGTTCGCTGTCTATACCTTCGTGGCATTGTTCTCTTACATAAATACGGGAGCTGAAGACCAAAGCCTGCTCGAACACACACGCCCTGGCGAATGGCTCAATCAAGGCAAGGTGTTTAAGAACTATTGTGGTTCGATGGGAGCTATATTATCCTACACCCTCGTTACTAAAAACTTTGGTTACGCAGCATTCTTCGTGCCTTGCTTCTTGCTTGTTTCGGGCATCAAGATGATGCAGATATATGTGCTGAACATTTGGAAGTGGTTCTTCGGAATGGGCATAGCCATGATATGGTTGTCGGTGTTCCTTGCTAAGGTACTCGCACCACTCATGCCAGAGGCTATTTTCAACCCTGGTGGCTACCACGGATCAGTCTGCGTCGACTTCACCGAAAATGTGATTGGACCTCCGGGACTAACTGCTGTCTTATTCTTCACGGCGATAGCGTTGCTCACATTCGTCAGCAAGCAGACCATTACATGGGTGCGCCGTATGTTCAATCCCATAAAGAGCTTCACGGGTAAGGCTTCGGAGATTGTTACGGACAAACTGTCGAACACCGATAGCGACACAACGGGCATTGAGGATGGGCACACCAAGTTAAGCACGGAAGATGATAAGACAACAAACTCTGCTAAAGAAACGGGAAAAGAGAGCGAACCAACACCGGTTATAGACCTCACCGAATTCTCTAACCTCGGAGCAAAGAAACCGAACAAGGCTACAGCCGAACCGATAATAACCGCTACTCCCACCCCCACCCCCATCAAAACGGATGGCGAAAAACTGACCGTAGAGGTGGGTAAAGACGAAAAAGCGAAGGGCGAACAACTCACCGACGAGGCTATCAATACGCCGATTAATCCGCTTGAACCATTCACACGATACAAGTACCCGACACTTAGTCTGCTCACCAAAGACGAGAACGACGGCAAGCCATACATCGATATGGATGAAATCAAGGCGTATAACGAAGAGATTATCAAGGTGCTCAAGAGTTTCGGCATCGAGATACGCGAGATAAAAGCTACGGTGGGTCCGACTATCACGCTCTACGAGATCACTCCGGCAGAGGGCATTCGCATCACAAAGATACGCAATCTCGAAGACGACATCGCGCTACGCCTTTCGGCTCTCGGCGTGCGTATCATTGCACCAATCCCAGGCAAGGGCACCATCGGTATTGAGGTGCCGAACAAAAAGCGCCATAATGTATCGATGGAGAGTATTCTGAACTCGAAAAAGTTTCAGGAGACGAAGTACGACTTGCCTATCGTGCTCGGAAAGACCATCACCAACGAGGTGTTCATGGCAGACCTTACGAAGATTCCACATCTGCTCGTAGCCGGTGCTACGGGTCAGGGTAAGTCGGTAGGTCTGAACGTGATCATCACTTCGCTGCTCTACAAGAAGCACCCTAACGAACTGAAGCTCGTGCTCATCGACCCGAAGAAGGTGGAGTTCAGTGTCTACTCGCCTATCGCTGACCACTTCATGGCACAGGTGGACGACGACGACGAGCCAATCATCACCGATGTGACAAAGGTAGTACGCACGCTGAAGAGTCTGTGTACGCTTATGGACCACCGCTACGACTTGCTGAAATTAGCAGGCGCACGCAACTTGAAGGAATACAACGACAAGTTCCTGCATCGCCGTCTAAACCCGGAACACGGTCACGAGTTCATGCCGTACATAGTGGTTATCATCGACGAGTTCGGCGACCTTATCATGACAGCCGGCAAGGAGGTGGAAATGCCAATCGCACGTATCGCTCAGTTGGCACGTGCTGTCGGCATACATATGATTATTGCCACACAGCGTCCTACCACATCAATCATCACTGGTAACATCAAGGCGAACTTCCCTGGACGTATCGCCTTCAAGGTGAGCTCGATGATGGACTCGCGCATCATCCTCGACCGTCCGGGTGCTAACCAGCTCATCGGTATGGGCGATATGCTCTACCTCAACGGCAACGAGCCGACACGTGTGCAGTGTGCATTCATCAGCACGAAAGAGATTGGCGAGATTAACGAATTCATCGAACATCAGTCGGGTCCGACACATCCTATGGAGCTGCCAGAACCGAAGGGCGACGACTCGGAAGGCGGTGGCAACACGGGCGGTGCAGACATGGGCAGTCTCGACCCGTTCTTCGAGGAGGCAGCACGCTCCGTTATCGTCAGTCAGCAAGGCAGTACGAGTATGATACAGCGTCGCTTCTCTATCGGCTACAACCGTGCCGGACGACTCATGGACCAGCTTGAGAAGGCAGGCATCGTGGGCGCAGCACACGGCAGTAAGCCGCGCGATGTGCTCATCGCTGACGAGGGCCAGCTGACAGCCATCATGAACCAACTGAGAGGTTAATAAGAAACTGGATATAAATAACAAAACACATAGTAGAATTATGAGACGTTTGTTTTTAGGAATTATCATTACAATGTGCATGGCTTGGTTTGGTGTAAGCACAAGCACAGCACAGAAGAACGATGCCGCAGCACGAAAGATACTGGACCGCACGGCAAAAGTAATAGGCAGATCGGGCGGAGCAAGTGCTTCGTTCACAATGAGCAATGCTTCAACCGGAACCGTGTCGGGCACCATAGCCATTAAGGGCAACAAGTTCAACGCTCGCACATCGCAAATGACAGTATGGTACAACGGCAAGACGCAGTGGACGTACATGAAGAAGAACAACGAGGTGAACGTAAGTACGCCTACACAAGCTCAACAGCAGATGATGAACCCCTACTCGTTCATCACAATGTACAAGACAGGCTACAAGATGTCGGCTACAACCTCTGGCGCAAACGACGAGGTGCATCTCGTGGCACAGAACAAAAACAAAAGTATCGCGGAGATGTACATCACCATCAATCGTAAGACGGGTGTGCCATCAAAGGTAAAGATGAAGCACAAGGGAAAGTGGAGCACCATCACGGTGAGCAACTTCTCGCCGAAGAGCCTCTCTAACGCAATCTTCACATTCAACTCAAAGGATTATCCCACAGCTGAAGTTATCGACCTTAGATAAGATTTTAAGGTCGACGACTTGGCTTCAGACAAATACAACATGAAATGCACCATCCCTAAATTTGAACTTATCAGACTGCTGTTGCGGCATCGTAAGCTTGCCGACGACCGCAGTCTGAGCGCAACGGAAAACAAGTTTGCCAAGTTTTTCATTTTATTCTCTATCCTCATTATCGTCATCTACCTTATGGGACTGGCGGTTGGCTTATCACTCATTGTAAATAGCGACATCACTGCAACGGCAACCGAAAATCTGTGCATAGGCATACCGTTTCTGCTGCTTGTCGACTTCAACATGAGGTTTACGATGCAGCAGACACCTGCACACATTATCAAGCCCTACATACTACTACCATTGCCACGATACACATGCATCGACGCCTTCATATACAGCTCGCTCATCAGCAAAAGCAACTTTGTCTGGTTTGCATTCTTCCTGCCCTACGCATTGATGTCGATAGTGTTCAGCTACGGCATGGCAACAGCTACGCTGACAATGCTGCTCTGCCTGGTGCTCATCCTCATCAACAGTCAGTGGTACGCGATAGCACGCACGCTCATCAACCGCTCGGTAATATGGTGGATACTACCTATTATTATATATGGTATAGAAGCAATGCCGCTGTACGTTGGCAGCAATGCTGGTTGGAATCAGTTCTGCAACTTCTACTCCACCGTCGGTACGATGCTCGACAAGCACAACGTGCTACCAATCTTTATTGCAATCGTGGTGCTTGCAGGCATTACTGCTGTCAACCGCCGACTGCAATACGTAAGTATAGAGCGCGAGTTGATGCGCACGGAGGTGAAGAAGAGTGTGAAGAAGGTCAATAAGTTTGCCTTCTTCGAGAAGTATGGCGAGATTGGACTCTTCATGCAACTCGAGATAAAGCTGCTGCTTAGGAACGCCACTCCGAAGAAAGCCTTGAGGTCGGGCTTCTTCACTATGGCTATGATCTGCGCGTTTATTGTTTTGTCGGACGTGTACGACTCAAGCGGCATGACAAACTTCTGGGGACTGTATGCGTTTATGATATTCGGCACAATGAACCTGCTCGGACTGATGAGCTACGAGGGCAACTACATCGACTGTATGCTGACACACCGCGAGAACATCCTCTCACTGCTCAAGGCAAAGTATGTGTTCTACTCTCTGCTACTGATTGCGCCGTTCCTGCTTATGCTGCCTGCAGTGATAAGCGGCAAGTGGTCGCTGCTGATGCTCGTGAGCTACATGATATTCACAATGGGCTTCCAGTACTTCGTAGCCTTTCAGACGGCTATCTACAACAAGATAACTATTCCGCTGAACACTAAGATGACTGACAAGGCAGGTCTGAAGACCAACTACATACAATTAGTATTAGTGGCTATCGTGTTCATCGTGCCAAACATTCTTGTTAATGTACTACAGTCAATATTCTCAGAGAACATCGCATACCTGACAATGCTACTCATCGGATTAGGCTTTATTGCTACCCACCGACTGTGGCTGCGCAACGTCTACAACCGACTGATGAAGCGCAAATACGAAAACCTCGAAGGCTTTATCAGTTCAAGACAATAAGCAGACATATACAATATGTATAATTAAAGATTCGCAATTATAACCGCTTAATTTGGTTAATAATTGCGAATCTTTCGTTTTTTATTAACTATTTCAACTTTAGTATCAACTAAGATTTCTATCTTTGCAGATGTAAGATTTTAAATTATGAAGAAGAAAACAATATGGACAATAGCAATCATTATGGGATTTTCTTTCCTTGGTTTGCTATTCCTTCAGCTAAAATACATCCAGGCAATGGTGGACATGAAGAAGGAGCAGTTTGACGAGTCGGTGAACCGCGCCTTGTATCAGGCATCACGCAACCTGGAACTCAACGAGACTCTGCGCTATCTTGAGAAAGACGTGAACGAGACAGAGCGACGCGCTTTCCGCAAAGACTCCATCGGCACACGCTCAGGACAGTTGGACGGAAGCATACAGCAGTCGCACCAATACAGCGTTGCAGGAAAGGACGGCACGGTATATTCATCGTTCGAGCTGAAGACCATCACGATAAAGCCGTCGCAGATGCCGAAGGGAATGATTCTGAGCACGGACAAGAACTCGCTCAGCGAAGCCTCAAAGTCGCTGCAAGAGATTGTGAAGAACCGCTATATCTATCAGAAGGCGTTGCTCGACGAGGTGGTCTACTCAATACTCTACTCCGCCTCGGAACGTCCGCTTAAGGAGCGCATCAACTTCAAGCTGCTCGACCAAGACCTCAAAGCCGAGCTGATGAACAACGGAGTGAACATACCATATCACTTCACCGTCAGCACACAAGACGGACGCGAGGTGTATCGTTGTCCCGACTACACAGAAGAGGGCGAGGAGTTCACCTATTCGCAGGTGCTGTTCCGCAACGACCCACAGTCGAAGATGGGCGTAGTGCGCATCCACTTCCCCGACATGGGTTCGTACATCTTCTCGTCAGTAAGATTTATGATACCGTCGGTAGCCTTCACGCTCGTATTGCTCGTGACGTTCATCTTCACTATAGTAGTGATTTTCAGACAGAAACGCTACACCGAGATAAAGAACGACTTCATCAACAATATGACCCACGAACTGAAGACACCTATAGCCAGCATCTCGCTCGCTGCACAGATGATGAACGACGAGTCGGTAACGAAGAGTCCGGCTATGACGAAGCACTTGGGACAGGTAATCTTCGACGAGTCGAAACGACTGCGCTTCCTTGTAGAGAAGGTGCTGCAGATGTCGATGTTCGACCGCAAGAAGGCGGTGTTCAAGAAGAAGAAGCTCGACCTGAACGAGATGGTGGAGAACATATCCAACTCATTCTCGCTGCGCGTAGAGCACACCGGCGGAAAGATCTACACAGAGATTGAGGCCATCGACTCAACACTGTACGTCGACGAGGTTCACTTCCAGAACGTGCTCAACAACCTCCTGGACAACGCAGTGAAGTATCGCAAGCCCGACCAACCAGTAGACATATACCTACGCACATGGAACGACAACGACCACCTCTACTTCTCGGTGCGCGACACCGGCTTAGGCATAAAGAAGGATAACTTCCGCAAGGTATTTGACAAGTTCTACCGTGTACATACCGGCAACGTGCACGATGTGAAAGGCTTCGGATTAGGACTGGCTTACGTGAAGAAAATAGTGATGCTCCACGACGGAGACATCTCTATCGAGAGCGAATA
>ENA-UEOY01000116-UEOY01000116.1-human-gut-metagenome-genome-assembly--contig:-NODE-116-length-34058-cov-299.623495_pt1 | contig 34058 bp, 26 predicted proteins | sample MGYA00242892_ERZ507900 | MGnify/ENA primary metagenome ERZ507900 (study PRJEB26167, sample SAMN06115427) | human gut metagenome | host: Homo sapiens | place: China:Henan | collected 2015-04-15...
TTTGAGCCAACGCCACAGAAATAATATCTGAGGGCATGGCCTTCACACAAATTCATTAATTTTTAGAACTACCCATATAATAAGCGTAGAACTAATACATAATAAAGAATGGTACTCAACTATATCTGGATTGCGTTCTTCCTCATCGCCTTCTGCATAGCCCTTGTGCGACTTGTGTTCATGGGCGATACGGAGGTGTTCCCCGCGATCATGAACTCTACGTTCGACACCTCGCGCACGGCGTTCGAGATATCACTCGGACTCACCGGTGTGCTCTCGCTCTGGCTTGGCATAATGAAGATAGGCGAGAAGGGTGGGGTGGTGAACGTGCTGGCACGTGTGCTCTCGCCCGTGTTCTCCCGACTGTTCCCCGACATACCGAAGGGGCATCCCGTCACGGGCAGCATCTTTATGAACGTGGCTGCCAACATGCTCGGACTCGACAACGCCGCAACGCCACTCGGACTGAAGGCTATGGAGCAGCTGCAGGAGTTGAACCCGAAGAAGGACACGGCTACGAACCCGATGATTATGTTCCTTGTGCTGAACACGTCGGGTCTGACACTCATACCGGTGAGCATCATGGTGTACCGTGCGCAGCTTGGCGCAGCACAGCCTACCGATGTTTTCGTGCCCATACTGCTTGCTACGTTCTGCTCCACTGTAGCCGGCATCATCGTCACCTCACTCTATCAGCGCATCAACCTGCTCAACCGCACGATGCTGCTCACGTTAGGCGGACTCTCGCTTGCCGTAGCCACCATCATCTGGGGCTTCTCGGCTATGGACAAGGCGCAGATGAACGTTGTGAGCACGTCGGTGGCTAACATACTGCTGATGCTTATCATCGTGGTGTTCATCCTTGCCGGTATGCGCAAGAAGGTGAACGTGTACGATGCGTTCATCGAGGGCGCAAAGGACGGCTTCTCCACGGCTGTGCGCATCATTCCTTACCTCGTGGCGATACTCGTGGGCATCGGTGTGTTCCGCGCTTCGGGCGCAATGGACATGCTCATCGGTGGCGTGAAGTGGGGCGTTGAGACTTTGGGCTGCAACACCGATTTCGTTGGCGCGCTGCCCACGGCTCTCATGAAGCCCCTCTCGGGCAGCGGTGCGCGCGGCATGATGGTCGATGCCATGACCACATACGGTGCCGACTCGTTCGTGGGTCGCCTCTCGTGCATCTTCCAGGGCTCCACCGACACTACCTTCTACATCCTCGCCGTCTACTTCGGCAGCGTCGGCGTGCGCTACACACGCCACGCCGTAGCCTGCGGTCTGCTTGCCGACCTCGCAGGCGTGATTGCGGCAATCGCAATATGCTACATGTTCTTTTAAAAGTAAAAGAGTAAAAAAGTAAAATATGGCTAATTTAAAGAGTTTAGCAAAGGACACCGCCATTTACGGCTTGAGCAGCATTGCGGGCCGTTTCATCAACTATCTGCTGGTGCCCATCCAGACCACAGCGTTCGTCGCGAGCGGCGGACAATATGGTGTCGTTACGAACATCTACGCCTACACGGCGCTGCTGCTTGTCATCCTTACGTACGGTATGGAGACCACCTTCTTCCGCTATGTGAACAAGACGGAGGAGAATCCGCAGACCGTCTACTCTACGGTGCTTATCTCCGTAGGCATGACGGCGGCGCTTTTCGTGGCACTCGTGTTCAGCTTCCTGCCACAGATAGCTACGTTTATGAAGTACCCCGACCACCAGAGTTGGGTGGCTGTGATGTTTGTCTGCGTGGCTATCGACGCGTTCAAGTGCATACCGTTCGCCTATCTGCGCTACAAGAAGAAAGCTATTAAGTTCGCGGCGTTGCAGTTGGTGAACATCGTGCTGAACATCGTGCTCAACCTGCTCTACCTCATCGTGCTGCCGGCACTGAAGCTGAACCCGTTCGGCTTGTACGATGCGCAGTTCACGCTCGACGTGGGCATGGTGTTCTACATCAACCTCATCTGTACAGCCGTCGTTCTGCTCTGCTTCTGGCGCGAGCTGACGGGTTTCCGCTGGCGCTTTGACGTGCAGTTGTGGCGCCGTATGCTGCGCTACGCCATGCCTCTGTTAGTGTTGGGCATAGCCGGCATCCTCAACCAGACACTCGACAAGATAATCTTCCCCTACCTCTATGACGGAGCCGACGAGAAGACGCAGCTCGGCATATACGGTGCGGCGACGAAGATAGCCATGATCATGGCGATGATTACGCAGGCGTTCCGTTACGCCTACGAACCTTTCGTTTTCGGCAAGTCGAAGGACAAGGACAACCGCGAGACCTACGCCACGGCGATGAAGTTCTTCATCATCTTCACGCTGCTTGCCTTCCTCGTCGTGATAGCCTACATCGACATCCTGCGCTTCATCATCCCTAACGAGAGCTACTGGCCCGGACTGCGCGTCGTGCCAATCGTGATGGCTGCAGAGATAATGATGGGTGTCTACTTCAACCTCTCGTTCTGGTACAAGCTCATCGACAAGACCATCTACGGCGCATGGTTCTCAGCTGCCGGCTGCTTGGTGTTAGTGATGGTGAACGTGCTCTTCGTGCCCAAGTACAGCTACATGGCGTGTGCATGGGGCGGCGTGGCAGGCTACGGCACGGCGATGGTGCTGTCTTATCTCGTCGGTCAGCGCAAGTATCCCATCAACTATCCGCTGAAGTCGATAGGTGTGTACGTGGCTATCACGGCGCTCTTCTACTTCCTCATGAATCTTGCCAACGACAACCTACCCGAGTGGGCTGCGCTTGCAGTGAACACCGCGCTCGTCCTGGCGTTCATCGGTCACGTCGTCTATCACGACCTACCGCTGAAGAGTCTGCCCGTAGTGGGCAAGTATTTCCGTTAGTAGGCTGCGTCGGTCTGAAAAGGTCAGCGCAAAGACCGCAGTCTTTCGCTTTAAGATAACATTATATAAACACCAACTTTAAATATTATGAAGAAAAAGAATCTGTTCCTCGCTGCAGCCCTTGCGCTCTCATCGGCTGCCGCTCATGCCGATGAAGGCATGTGGACGCTCTACAACCTGCCGCAGGCGGTGTACGAGCAGATGAAGAGCTATGGCTTTACCCCTTCTTACGACCAGCTCTACAAGAGCGAGGACGCAATCAAGAACGCTGTTGTCAACTTCTCTGGTTACTGCTCAGGTGTCGTAGTGTCGCCCGACGGACTCGTCTTCACCAACCACCACTGTGGCTTCGAGGCTATCCGCTCGCACTCTACCGTGGAGCACGACTACATGCTCAACGGCTTCTACGCAAAGACCTTCGAGGAGGAGCTGCCGAACAAGGATATGTTCGTGAGCTTCATGGTGGACCAGAAGGACATCACGGAGATGCTTGCCCAGCGCGGCTTCAACGAGATGAACAACGAGCAGCGCGAGAAGTTGCTCAACGAGGTGGAGAACCAGATGATCAAGGAGGTGCACGAGCAGGATCCGTCGCTCGACCTCGAGATCAAGCCGTTCTACGAGGGCAACAAGTACTACGCTACGACATACCGCACCTTCCGCGACCTGCGCCTCGTGTTCACCATACCGAAGTCGATGGGCAAGTTCGGCGGCGAGACCGACAACTGGATGTGGCCGCGCCAGACCTGCGACTACTCGGTGTTCCGCATCTATGCCGACCCGAACACCAACGGACCGGCTAAGTACTCGAAGAACAACGTGCCTTACAAGCCGAAGCACTGGGCTAAGGTGTCGATGGATGGATACAAGGAGGGCGACTTCGCCATGACTATCGGCTACCCAGGTTCTACCGAGCGTTACCTCTCGAGCTATGGCATACGCGAGATGCGCGACGCAGAGAACGCTCCGCGTGCCCAGATACGCGGCGTGAAGCAGGCGGTGATGATACGCCACATGCGCGCCGACGAGGCTGTGCGCATCAAGTACGACTCGAAGTATGCGCAGAGCTCCAACTACTGGAAGAACTCGCTCGGTATGAACAAGTGTATCGACTCCGTGGGCATCATCCGTCAGAAGGCTGACTTCGAGGACCGCATCCAGGAGTATCAGAAGTGGACCGGCTACCTGAAGGGCAAGCTCGACTTCGAGAAGATGAAGAACCTCTACGCAAAGCGCTTCGATGCCGACAAACTCAGCACCGTATGGCGCGAGACATTCTCACGCACCAGCGAGTTCAACACTCGTGCGCTCACACTCATCGGCATGATGCCAGAGAAGGGCAGCAAGAAGGCGAAGACCTACTACAGCTTCCCCGACAACAGTGCAGAGTGGGACGCGGCTCTCGACAAGGACGTGCAGGCTGCGCTCATTGACAACTTCCGCCAGTATGTGGCAAAGGAAGAGCTGCCAGAGTTCTACACCACCATCGCGGAGCAGTTCGGCGGCGACACACGCAAGTACGTCGACTGGCTGTGGTCTACATCCGTAGTGATGAAGAGCGGAAAGAAGATTACGCTCACCGAGAAGGCACTGGCTAAGGACCCCGGCTATCAGTATGCGAAGGCTGTGAAGGCTGTCTACGACAAGTGCAGAAGCGTTATAAACAGCGTGTATGAAGAGATAGAGGAGCAGGAGCGTTACCTCTGCGATGCCAAGGTGCGCTACGAGCAGGAACTGCCTCACTACTCGGATGCCAACTTCACGATGCGTCTGTCGTACGGTCAGGTAGGCGGCTATCTGTTAGGTGGCGAGCCGTCGGGCTACTACACCGAGGCTTCGTCTATCGTGCGCAAGATGGAGGCTGGCGAGAAGGGTACCATCGACTATCAGGCAGAGCCAGTGATGAAGCAGCTCCTTTCTTCGCCCGACTTCGGCAAGTACACCGACAAGACAACGGGTAAGATGCAGCTCTGCTTCCTCACCAACAACGACATCACCGGCGGCAACTCTGGCTCGCCGATGTTCGACGGCAACGGCAACCTCATCGGTCTGGCGTTCGACGGCAACTGGGATTCGCTCTCAAGCGACATCTGGTTCGACAAGCGTCTGGCTCGCTGCATCGGTGTGGATATCCGCTACATGCTCTTCCTCATGGATAAGTGGGGCAACGCAGAGCGTCTGCTCAAGGAGATTGGCGTGAAGTAAGGCTTCGCTCTCAGTAGATATATAAAAAGAGGCTACGGCAGTTTTTGTCGTAGCCTCTTTTTTTATAGGAAATACCCATAGCAAGAGGTTCTGTGAATTTTGTGAATTCCGTGGGAAAAAGGAGTGCCCACGGAATGCATGGAAACCACTCTAAGTTTAGGGTGCGAAACTGCCCACAGAAGCCACGGAACACACAGAACATTCTTGCTGCGGTGGAGACCGGAGACCTCCGCTACTGGCTAAACGCACACTAAACTTCTGTGAATTCCGTGAAATCTGTGGGAGGACATTCCCAAGCAAGAGGTTCTGAATTTTGTGAATTCCGTGGGAAAAAGAAGTGCCCACGGAACGCACGGAAACCACAGAAGTTTAGAGTGCGTAGAGAAGAAACCACGGAATCCGTTGTTAAAATATTAATCTTGAGCGGTGGGTTCCGAACGCCGCCCGATTGGATTGCGTCCGCCACCCGATCGGATTGCGTTCGCCACTCGATCAGATCGCGTTCGCCGTCCGCACCGACAGCGTACGGAGAACGATGACAAAACATGAACTATTGGGCGATTAAAGCGGCTATTTCATCGAGCGAATGTGCCACTTTCACGGTGTCCTCGAAGCCGGCACGCAGCACGCCACGCGCCTTCAGGTCGTTGAGCATGGCGATGAGCGAGTCCCAGAAGCCGCTGATGTTGTAGAGAATGACGCGCTTGTTGTGGTAGCCGATGGAGGCAGCGGCGAGCACGGTGAATATCTCATCGAGCGTGCCCACGCCACCCGGCAGCGCGATTATTACGTCGCTGCGCTCAATCATAAGGTCTTTGCGGTCGGAGAGGTTGTCGCAGAGTATCTTCACGTCGACATAGTCGGACACCTTTCCGCCTTTCTCCACTATCGTAGGCACCACGCCCACGGTCATTCCCTTTGCGTCGTGCACAGCCTTCGCTACGCACTCCATCAGTCCGAGGTTGCATCCGCCGAACACCAGCGTATGCCCGTTGGCACCCATCCAGGTGCCCAGCTCGCTCGTGCGCTCGAAGTATTCGGTGGGAATGTTTGAGTTGGCAGAGCAGAAAATACAAATGTTCATTGTTTATTTTGGGTTTTTATTATTAACTAATAAGCCGAACTAAGCCTCTTTAGGCCTTCCTAAGCCTTGGGTAGGAGGCTACGGCATTCCTGCCGTAGCCATTGCCAGCTTTTCGTGAGTAAGCCTTTCTAAGCCTTCCTAAGCCCTCCCCGACGGGGAGGGTTGGGAGGGGCTCTGGCTGGTGCTACTCCTCTTTAGGCTATAGTATCCGAAGCGGCAGCGCAGACAATCCTTTCGCTCGCAGTAGCGGTGCTGCAGCTGTATGAGTGCCTGCGTGTCGGCGGCATTGCGTGCCTCCACGCCGCACTCCTTCCAGAGGCGTATGTAGGTGTTGTCCTCGGCAGGCAGCTCTTCGAGCCAGTCGAGTGCGCGCTGCACGAGGCGTTCGTCGTCGCGGTAGCAGCCCCAGGCGTGCAGCACGGGTACGGCGGCGTTGATGGCGAGCAGGTTGAGCGAGGCGGTGGATAGTCGCTTCTCGTTGAGGCTGCTCTCCTTGCCGAACGTGTAGTGCGTGCGCCAGTAGTCGCTCACGCTGGTCTGCAGCACGGCGTGCAACTGCTTCACACTCTCGCACGCCGTTATCTCAGCCAAGCTGGCACGTCGCGAGCAGTAGAGCTGCGCCAGCTGCGACATGCGTATATACGGGAAGTTCTGCGGACGCAGACGCAGGAAACGCCACGCCTGACGCGCCATCGGTTCGAGCCGGAACTTGCGCGAGAGATAGCCGAACTCGCGCTTTAGGCTGAGGAAGTAGGGGTCGGCGAGGGCAGCCTCGCGCGTAGCGGGTGTCATCTGCGCCTCGTCGAGCAGTCCAGCCATGCCCATGAACATCGCCTCCACTTGAAACGGGTCGTCACGGTGGTGGGCTATCTGCATCAGTGGCAGTCGCTCTGCCCACTGTTCAAACGCCTCGCTGTTCACGCCGAAGCCGAAGCTGCGCGCCATGGTGGCGAAGAACGCAGCCTCCCACGAGCCCTCGAACAGAGCTACGCGGCGGCGTATCGCCTCCGTCTTCTCGTTGAGGCGCTCGGCAACAAGCGCACTGAGCCACGAGCGTTTCTTGATGGCATCGAGCGGAAGCACCGCCTCGCGGCAAGGCGGATAGCGGTCGAAGGCGAGCAGACGGCGGTAGTTGCTGAGCACCTGCTGCGGCACTGCGAGCTGCACCTGCGGCAGGTGGTCGCCACGTTCGGTCACAACGTCGGCATCCACCACCGCTGCCACGTGCAAGACCACGTTGTTGTACGCCGCATCGGTGTCGTGACCATGCAGAAACCAGTCGGCAGAGCGTTCGTGAATCTCCACATTGCCCACCCACATCACGCCGTCGATGCGCACCTTGGCGTTGAAGAAATCGGGTCCGGCGTGCATGTTCAGCAGCCCAGGGTCGATGACCTCCACGCTGCGACCGTCGGTGGTGCGCAGCTCGCTGAGCGGCAGTATGCGATGTTTCTAGATATAGTGCAGTAGCTTTTCCATAGACGTTCGGGATTTAACGACCTCAAAGTTACGTTTTTTTTACATCAAAAGTAGTTTTTATATTCAAAAAATAAGTAATTTTGTAGGCAGAACTTGTAAATATGTCAATCTGTAAAATTGTCAACCCGTTAACTTCTCAAGTATAAAAGAATGAAACGCTATTTACTATCAGCTGCTGCGCTCTGTTTCGCAATGGCAATGAGCGCACAATCGCTCTTCGTTGGATCGTACAACATACGCTATCACAACAACGGCGACGACCGCAAAGGTAACGTGTGGACAACACGCTGCAAGGTGATTTGCGACCAGGTGAACTTCGAAGATCCCGACATCTTCGGAGCGCAGGAAGTGCTGCACGCGCAGCTCGACGACATGCTCGGCGCACTCGATGGTTACGACTATATCGGCGTGGGTCGCGACAACGGCAAGAAGAAGGGCGAATATGCAGCCATCTTCTACAAGAAAGACCGCATAAAACTGCTCAACAACGGCAACTTCTGGCTGAACGAGACCCCCGAGAAACCGAAGCTCGGATGGGATGCCGCCTGCATACGCATCTGCTCGTGGGGCGAGTTTGAGCAGGCAGCAACCGGTTTCCGCTTCTACTACTTCAACCTGCACATGGACCACGTGGGCGTGGTGGCGCGTCGCGAGGCAGCGAAGCTCGTAGTGAAGAAGATTGGCGAGATAGCCAAGGGTGCGCCAGTGGTGCTCACCGGTGACTTCAATGTCGACCAGAACGACGAGATATACGGCATCTTCGCTTCGTCGGGAATACTCAACGACTCGTACACACACGCTCGTCTGCGCTTCGCCGAGAACGGCACGTTCAACGACTTCAAGCCTGACGTGAAGACACAGTCGCGCATCGACCACGTCTTCGTGTCGCCGGAGTTCAACGTCGACCGCTACGGTATGCTCACCAATATGTACTGGACCGACGATGCTCCGACCGATAACCAGAAGAGCAACCAGGCTCCTACGCAACTCGAGTTCCGCAAGATGACACTCCGCATACCAAGCGACCACTACCCAGTGTTCGTGAAGATTAATTATAAGAAATAAGTTGATGTGTTGAGAAATGATGTTGTTGTGTTGATGTGTTGAGATGTTGACATTAGTGCAGATCTCACCACCACACCACCACACCACCACACCACCACACCATCTCACCATCTCACCACCTCACCATAACACCATCACCACCTCAACACAACACCATAACACCATCATAACATGACCAATATTCATCCAGTAGGCGTCAACGACCGCCACAAAACACTCTTTGAAGGTCTCTGGCCTTTGCCTTACGGCGTGAGCTACAACTCATATATCATCGACGACGAGAAGGTAGCACTCGTCGACACAGTAGAAGTAGACTTCTTCTCGCAGTTCATAGACAACGTGCGCCGCGTCATCGGCGACCGTCCCATCGACTATATCATCGTCAACCACATGGAGCCCGACCACAGCGGCTCGCTCGCACTCATCAAGAAGTACTACCCCGACGCAAAGATCGTGGGCAACAAGAAGACCTTCGACATGATGCGCGGCTACTACAACGTGGGCAACACGGAGGACGAGATAGTGGAAGTGGCGAATGGCGACACGCTCTCGCTCGGCACACACGAGCTGGTGTTCACCATGATTCCAATGGTACACTGGCCCGAGACAATGGTTACGCTCGACGTCACGGAGCACGTGCTCTTCTCGGGCGACGCCTTCGGATGCTTCGGTGCTCTGAACGGCGCATTCGTAGACAGCGAGATGAACTGCGACGTTTATTGGAACGAGATGCAGCGCTACTACTCGAACATCGTGGGCAAGTACGGCGTGCCCGTGCAGCAGGCACTGAAGAAGCTCGCCGGCGTGCAGATCGACTACATCTGTCCGACGCACGGACCGATATGGCATGAGCACATCGCACGCGTCATCGGCGAGTACGACCGCATGAGCCGCTACGCTACAGAGCCGGGACTCGTCATCTGCTACGGCTCGATGTACGGCAACACAGAGCGTGCTGCTGAGAAGATAGCCAGCGCAGCAAGCCGTGCCGGCGTGAAGAACATCGTGCTGCACGACGTGTCGCGCGAGAACCACTCGTTCATACTCAGCGACATCTTCAAGTACAGCGGTCTCATCCTCGGTGCACCTACATACAACAACGGTATCTATCCGGGAATGGAGATGCTGCTCTCCGAACTCGCCGGACGCTGCATCAAGAACCACTACCTCGGCATCTTCGGCTCGTTCACATGGGCAGGTCAGGTGGTGAAGAAGATTACGGAGTGGAACGAAACACAGATGAAGTTCGAACTCGTCGGTACACCGGTCGAGATAAAGCAGAGCCTCAGCGCAGAGACCGAAGCTGCCTGCGAGGCACTCGGCAAGGCTATGGCAGAGCGACTGAAGTAAGAAGGCTTTATAAAGCACTTTGCACATATCTACTATTGCGTGTTTTTTTTTAGTAGCAGCAACTAAAGAATTGATAAAAAGTTGCTGTTACTGAATAAAATATGTAATTTTGCAAAACATAATATAACAAAGTAATAGAAGGAGGTAAGTATGACAATAGAAGAAAAGAAAGCAGACTTCTTGCGCCGATTCAGAGCCTCACGATTGCGCAAAGAAGACTTTATTTCTAAAATGGAAAAGCGTATGCGTGAAGACTACCGCAAGCGCACTGGTAAGGAAGCAGAATCCTTTAATGTATTATAATGCATAGTCTAAATCTAAAAAGGATAAATGAAAAGGCTCCATATCTTGTTACATTAAACGAGAATGATGAAACTTATACATTTGTAACAGAATCTGGAGTAGAGTATTCCATTGGTTTTATGCCGGATGATTTGTTGCAGTCTGATGAGTCGTATGAGTTTGTGATAGCCAATTTGAATGATAAGAAGTCGCCTCGTGACAAGAAGGTGAAAGATACTGTTGTCACAATTGTTGAGGAATTCTTTAATAGCAATTCGGCTACAATATTGTATCTCTGTTCTACAAGTGATGGTAAACAACTCACTCGAGGTAGATTGTTCAAGAATTGGTTTGATTCATACGAATACAGCAATCGCTTTACGATGGTCACATCAACTTTGGTCGACGAATACGGTATCGACAATATTGCTGCTTTGATAATTAGGAACGACAATCCTAAATTGGGAAAAATATTGGCAGAATTCGGCGAGACCATAGAGATGTTTAGTCACAAACCTACATTATAAACCAATAAACGCCCGTGTTTTTGCACGGGCGTTTATTGGTTTTATATGCTCTTTTCCTTAATCTTTTTACTCTTTTACTCTTTTACTTTTTTACTTTTTAGTAACTTTGGATAAGTTACGCTGCATCTCAACAATAAAAATGAATGAATTCATTTTGTATTGTCTTCGATTTAGATAAAATCCTCACGCTCACAAATGTAAATAAATTTCCATTTGCTTCGCTTAATCGGATTTTTGCAGTAACTTTGCACCCGAATTCAGGATTTATATTTTACGGGAAGCTGCCCAAATGTCTTCAATCAATTTCTTATTCGCTAAAGATACGACGTTGTGACATGGCTGGGGAAGACACCGAGCAGCTACAGATTAGAGTTAAGTCCACCCCTTTTTAGTATTAAGCAGCTCTGCGAAGCCCCAGGCTTACGAGCATTAACGAACAACATTTACATTGAAGACATTTGAAGAATTGGGCGTAAGCGAAGAGATTCGCCGCGCCATTGAGGAACTCGGTTTCGACCATCCGATGCCGGTTCAGGAGGAAGTTATACCGTTTTTGTTGGGTAATGGTAACGACGTAATTGCGCTCGCGCAGACCGGAACGGGCAAGACCGCCGCGTTCGGCATACCATTGTTGCAGCGTACCGATCCGACAGACCGCACTACGCAGGCTATCGTCATCTCGCCCACACGCGAGCTTTGCCTTCAGATAGCCGACGACCTGAAGTCATTCTCAAAGTATATTAAAGGTATTAACATTGTTGCCGTGTACGGCGGTACGTCTATCGTCGACCAGATGCGCGCTCTGAAGCACGGAGCGCAGATTATCGTGGCTACACCGGGCAGACTTATCGACCTCATGCACCGCGGAGCCGCTAAGCTTGAGGCTGTGCAGAACGTGGTGCTCGACGAGGCTGACGAGATGCTCAACATGGGCTTCTCCGACAGCATCAACGAGATATTCGACAACGTACCGGCTGACCGCAACACGCTGCTCTTCTCTGCAACGATGAGCAAGGAGATTGAGAAGATTGCGCTCAACTATCTGCACGACCACAAGGAGATTGTGGTGGGTTCGCGCAACGAGGGCGCTGAGAACGTCAACCATATCTACTATATGGTGAACGCTAAGGACAAGTATCTCGCGCTGAAGCGCATCGTCGACTTTTATCCGCGCATCTACGGCATCGTGTTCTGCCGCACCAAGGCAGAGACGCAGGAGGTGGCTGACAAGCTCATACGCGACGGATACAACGCCGAACCGCTGCATGGCGACCTCTCGCAGCAGCAGCGCGACATCACGATGCAGAAGTTCCGCCAGCACATCACACAATTGCTCGTGGCGACGGACGTGGCAGCACGCGGACTGGACGTGGACGACCTCACGCACGTCATCAACTACGGTATGCCGGGCGATACCGAGAGCTATACCCACCGCTCTGGTCGCACCGGACGCGCAGGCAAGAAGGGCACATCAATCTCTATCATCCACACCAAGGAGCGTGGACGTGTGCGCGAAGTGGAGCGCGTGATAGGCAAGGAGTTCGTTGACGGCACGCTGCCTACGCCACAGGAGATCTGTTCGAAGCAGCTCTTTAAGGCTATCGACGAGATTGAGAAGGTGGACGTGGACGACGAGCAGATAGCACCGTTCATGGAGGACATCAACCGCCACTTCGAATACTTCGACAAGGAGGATATTCTGAAGAAGATTGTGTCGCTGGAGTTCGGCAAGTTCCTGAAGTACTACGCCAACGCGCCTGAGATACAGAAGCCGTCTACAAGCCGCGACCGCAAGGAGCGTGGCGAGGGTCGCGACGGCAGAAAGCGCGAAAAGCGTGCGCCGGAGGCAGGCTATCGCCGTCTGTTCATCAACCTCGGTAAGGACGACGGCTTCTATCCGGGCGAGGTGATGCAGTTCCTCAACCGCAATGTGCATGGCCGTCAGGAGGTGGGACACATCGATCTGCTTGCCCGCATCTCGTACATAGAGGTGCCGGAGCAGGATGCCGAGAAGGTGATGCGCGCGCTGAACGGAGCTACATACCGCAACCGCACCGTGCGCTGCAACGATGCCGACGACACGGCTGCTGCAAGTGGCGACGGAAAGCGTGGCTCGCGCCGCTCTTCCGACCGCGACGGTGGTCGCACATCGCGCCGTAAGGACGCAGCGAACGATGCTAACCCATACGAGAAACGCTCCAAGCGCCGCAACGAGATGGAGGGACGCAACCGCTCGCAGCGTGGTCAGCGCGGACAGTCGCGCTACGAGAGCGGACGCAAGGACGACTGGCGTCAGTTCATCAATAACCCCGACATTCAGCTCAAAGGCGATGAGCCAGACTTCTCTGAAGAAGGATGGGCACGCCGTAAGCCGAGAAAGAAGAAGTAAAGAATAGACAGCAATAATAAAATAAGGGGAGTCATCGCAAGTTAGTACGACGTGCTAACCAGCGGTGACTCCCCTTATAATGTTTAACTATATGCACTGAAGCATTCGGTTCTTACTTCAGTAATATTCGTTTACGCTTTGTACTATTTCGAGTGGGCATCTTATGCCAACTTCTTCTCCAAGCGTTCGCGGATGGCAGCGATGAAGCCGGCAGAGTTCTTGGTCTGCGGAGTAACGCCTTCCATGAGTCCTGCGAGGTCCTTCGTTACGATACCCTCGTTGAGAGTGTCGAAGCAAGCAGCCTCAAGAGCATCAGCGTAGCGCACGAGTTCGGGCAGGTTATCCATCTCGCCACGTTTGCGCAGAGCGCCGCTCCAAGCAAAGATAGTAGCCATCGGGTTGGTAGATGTCTCCTCGCCCTTCAGATACTTGTAGTAGTGGCGTGTAACGGTGCCGTGAGCAGCCTCGTACTCGTACTTGCCGTCAGGCGAAACGAGCACAGAAGTCATCATTGCCAACGAACCGAATGCTGTGGAAACCATGTCGGACATAACGTCGCCGTCGTAGTTCTTGCAAGCCCAGATGAAGCCGCCCTTAGAGCGGATAACGCGTGCTACTGCGTCGTCGATGAGGGTGTAGAAGAACTCTAAGCCGCGCTTCTCGAATTCCTCCTTGTACTCCTCGAATACCTCGTAGAAGATAATCTTGAACTGTGCGTCGTACTTCTTCGAGATGGTGTCCTTTGTAGAGAACCATAGACTCTGATTGGTGTCGAGCGCGAACTTGAAGCAAGAGTGTGCGAACGAACGTATCGACTTGTCGGTGTTGTGCATTGCCTGGAGCACACCGGCACCCTTGAATGTGTGAACCACAACCTCCTCGTGCTTGCCGCTCTCGCCGTCGAAGATGAGCTTAGCTACGCCCGGCTCGTCGGCACGGATCTCAACGCTCTTGTAAACGTCGCCGTAAGCGTGACGAGCGATAGTGATAGGCTTCTCCCAGTTCTTCACTGCCGGATGGATGCTCGGGATGGTGATAGGTGTACGGAATACAGTGCCGTCGAGGATAGAGCGGATAGTGCCGTTCGGGCTCTTCCACATCTGATGGAGCTTGTACTCGTCCATGCGCTGGTGGTTAGGTGTGATGGTAGCACACTTAACGGCTACGCCCAAGCGTTTTGTTGCCTCGGCTGCGTCCTTTGTTATCTGGTCGCCGGTCTCGTCGCGTTTAACGAGTCCCAGGTCGTAATACTCTGTCTTGAGGTCAACGAACGGAAGAATAAGCTCGTCCTTGATCATCTGCCACAAAATACGGGTCATCTCGTCACCATCCATCTCTACGAGTGGAGTGGTCATCTGAATTTTTTCGGTCATAGTTATTTTGATTTAAGAGTTTATTTCTTGTTCTTATAATAGTTCATCAAGCAACCGTCTGCCAAAATCTGACGCTCGTCGGCGGTGAGGTTCTGGAAGAAGAGGTGGATAGGCTTAACGCCGTCGCGTGCTATAATCTGTGCGTCGATTTCCTCCTTACCTGCGAGGATAGCCTCGCGGATGCCCGGCACGAAGAGCTTGTCGCCCGGCTCGAAGTTGAACTCAACGTCCTTAGCGATTGTGAACGGCACGATACCCCAGTTGATGCAGTTGGAACGATAGCGCTTTGTAGCGTACTCGTAGCAAACGTTAGCGTCGCCGCCGAGCACCTTCTGGCAAGAAGCAGCCTGCTCGCGAGCCGAGCCGTCGCCCGGGCGGTTAGCGAATACGCATGAACCGAACGATGTATCCTCAGCCTTTGCGCCCACCTTAGCGAGAGCCTCTGCGATGTTTGCGCTTACCTCACCTGCACGGCGTGCGAGGTCCTGCTTCTGAATCTCCTTGCTCAGACCTACGTATTCAGGAACGCGGCGAGAGAGGGCGAACTCAGAAAGCTTCAATGGGTTAGAACGGTAAGAGCTTGTCTCGCCAGACGGGATGAGCTCATCGGTAGTTGTAACCGGGTCGTGGATAACGGCTGCCAACTCGAGCAGCATGTTCTCCTGCATTGCATACATTGTAGGCCAGTCCTTGATGTTCGGACCATAGCGCAACTCGGTCTCAGGGTGTGGTCTGCCGTAGCCGTTGTAAACGCGGCACTTGTATATCTTCTCGTCGTAAGCGTATGGCTTGTGTGTGTTCTCGTACTCCACGTCGGTAGCAGCTGTGATTGCGCCACCGTTAGCAGCCGTAGCAGCGATAGAACGTGCGTCCATAAGCGCAACGAGCGAGAGCTGTCCCTGACCAGGCTTAGAACCCTCGCGGTTGGGGAAGTTGCGTGTGGTGTGGCGGATAGACAGACCGTTGTTAGATGGAACGTCGCCTGCGCCGAAGCACGGACCGCAGAATGCAGGTTTCATAACCACGCCTGCCTCGATGAGGTCGGCAGTGATGCCCTCGCGTGTCACAGCCATTGATACCGGAGTAGACTGCGGATAAGCCGAAGCCGTGAAGTAGTCGTTGCCGATGCTCTTGCCCTTGAGGATAGCTCCAGCCTCTGCGAGGTTGTCGTATGTACCGCCCGAGCAGCCGGCGATGATGCCCTGGTCAGCGTAAACCTTACCGTCGACAACCTTGTCAACAAGATGTACGTCCACCTTGTCGCCGAAGCGCTTCTTTGCGTCTTCCTCGATGCGTGTGAGGATGCCCACAGGGTCTGCCTGAAGTTCGTGGATAGTAACGGCGTTAGACGGATGGAACGGCAGAGCAATCATAGCCTCCTGCGAAGAGAGGTCGATGCGAATCATCATGTCGTAGTAAGCAACGTCGCCCGGCTTCAGTTCCTTGAAGTCCTGCGGACGTTCATGTATGTCGTAGTGGTGCTTTACCTCTTCGTCTGTAATCCAGATAGAGCTCAAGCAGGTGGTCTCGGTAGTCATAATATCGATGCCGTTACGGAGGTCGATAGGCAACTCCTTCACGCCAGGGCCTGCGAACTCGAGCACCTTGTTCTTCACAACGCCGCTCTCGAATGTAGCCTTCACGAGCGAGATAGCCACGTCGTGCGGACCTACGCCCTTCTTCGGTTTGCCCTCGAGCCATACGAGCACTACCTCAGGTGCGTTGATGTCCCATGTGTTCTTGAGCAACTGCTTCACGAGCTCGCCACCGCCTTCGCCAACACCCATGTTGCCGAGTGAGCCGTAGCGTGTGTGTGAGTCGGAACCGAGAATCATGTTGCCGCACTTCACCATCATCTCGCGTGCATACTGGTGGATGACAGCCTGGTTAGCAGGCACGTAGATGCCACCATATTTCTTTGCTGCCGACAGACCGAATACGTGGTCGTCTTCATTGATAGTGCCGCCTACTGCGCAGAGCGAGTTGTGGCAGTTGGTCATTGCGTAAGGCAGCGGGAACTCCTCCAGTCCGCTTGCGCGTGCTGTCTGTATAATTCCTACGTAAGTGATGTCGTGCGACATCATTGCGTCGAAGCGGATGCGCATCTTCTTACCCTTCGATCCGTCCACGTCGTGCGAGCGGAGGATGCCGTAAGTGATAGTGTTTTCGCGAGCTTCGTCAGGTGTCAAACCTTCATAATTGTCGCAAACTTTGGTACCATTGAGGAGATAGACTCCGTGATTAATAAGTTCTACCATAATGTCAAGGTTTTAAGTTATTAGATTGTTAGAATTGTATTCATGTTTGTATGCTTCCGATGAATATGGTGAGCGATAGCATGTCAGCAGCTCCGCCTGGTGATATGTTTCGGGTTGTGTAGTGCCGATCCATGTCTTTTAGAGCAGTCTTCGAGAAGTTGTCGAGCAGTGCTCGGGCTTCCTGCTTCACCTCCTCGGCTGTGGCTAAGTCGGTGCGATAGATGACATTGGTGTCGTCGAGGTCGCACATGATGCGCAGCAGTGTCTTGTGCAGCGTGTGCGCATCGCGCTCCTTTCTGCGTTCGATGTAGAACGGAAGCCACTCTGCGAACAGCATCTCGTAGCCTTCGCGAGCGTTGTCGAGTGCTCCTTTTATTGCTGTGGTGCCCTTTGAGAGCAGTTTCGCCTTGCTGCCGTGCGTGCCGTTAGTGTCGGGGAAGCTGGCAGCGAGTGCTTTTATTGTGGTTTGTAGGGAGTCGGTATCCTTTTCGTGAGCAGCTGCTACAACCGCCAATCCCATTGAGAAGAGTGCCCCTTTGTGGGTGTTCACGCCGTTGGTGGCGCTGAGCATAGCCCTTTCCGCTTCTATGCCTATGTCCCTTATGGAGGCGTGCGTGGGCAGAGCATCGGCGCAGCCGAGCAGTGCAAGCTGCACGAAGTAGGGGTGTAGCGTGTCGATGCTGCGTTGCATCAGCGCATAATCCATGTCGCGGTGCGCTCCGTTGTTGTCCTTGTCTACGAGTCCGGGCTTCGGCGTGGTGTCGAGCTCAGCCTGCAGTGCTTGTGTAGCGAGGTGTGCTATTATATAAGGTAGGGTGGTGGGTGGCACGAGTTGTCTGATTGTGCTCATATCACCTTGCTCCATTGCCTTGCGCACTCGCGATGCGCTTACTGCGTTACCCTCCTTCTCCAATCGACTAATCTCTCTCACGTCCGTTAGCACCTCATGCATCAGCTCGTTATAGCGGCGTGTGAGTCGGTCGGTCGGCTCTGTGCCTACGAAGCGCACGGTTGCGCCGAGTGCGGGCGCTATGTGTCGGCGGAAGAGGTCGAGGTCGAGCAGCATCTGCGTGTCGGCTGCGTCGTCGAGACGTTTGAGGAAGTACGTGGGGAACGTAGCCTGACTGATGGCGTACTCGCTTCCGTCTATCACCATGACGTTCTCAAGATGTGCCACGCCTTGCTCCACCATTGCCTTGCGCTCTGCGTAGGCGAAGAGTGAGCAGTCCTCTCTCACTACCATCACGAACAACCGTTCCACTTGCTTTGCTGCCTGTTCTATCAAGTAGCGGTGGCCGAGTGTGAAGGGGTTGCAGTTCATTACCACAACGCCTCTCCGAGGCGTTGTGGTGTTGAGATGTTGAGGTGTTGTGATGTTGAGGTGTTGTGGTGTTGAGATGTTGAGATGTTGAGATGTTGAGGTGTTGAGATTTGTTTTTTCTTCCTCTTTACATTCTTCACTATTTTCTTTACACTCCTTACTGTCCTCTTTACACTTTTTATTGTATTCTTTATACTTTTCTGATTCCTCTTTTATCTTTTTCAGTTGCTCAACCATATTATTGATTCCTCCGATGCCCGTCTCCATAAGTACGGCTTCGGGTGCTTCGGCGAGTAGTCGGAACGACAGACTCTCGAAGAGTTGTCTGTTCTTGGGTTTTGTGAACAACATGACGTTGCTATGTCCCTCCTCGTTAGCGTGTGCTATGAGGTGTGAGATGAGTGTGTTGGCGATAGCTTCGCCCTTATGCGCATCGTCCACAGCCACACACTTTATTACGTTGCCCTTCAGTCCGCCACCAGCTATCATCTCTCCGTCGTCGTCTGTTACGGCAGCGTAGTAGTGCATGTCGTCGAAGCGCAAGCCGTTGCGTTTGAGGAACGCCTCTATGCGTTGTCGTTGACGGGGTGTTGTGGGGTTAAGGGTTTGTATCTCCATAGATTGTTTAAGGTCGTTTGTTATGTTTGTCTTGCCTTAGTGTAAAGGTCTACCATCTCGTTTATCTTCGCCCATATCTCCTCCTGCGTGTGCCAGCGCATCCTCATGCAGTAGCGTGCTTCGTGTTCGCAGACGAGACAGCGGCGTGGCTTTTCTCCGATATCGTTTCTTGCGACAGGTATGCCGTCTGAGTTTATGACATCTATATCGAAGAGTCTGCCCAACGGGTGCGTGTCCTCTATCGTTACCGCTATGCGCTTGGCTTCGAGCAGCGGCAGCGGTGTGACGAGATAAGCCTCGTAGCCCGTATTGAGGTCGCGCTCGGTGAGCACTGCCTCGCGTTCTGCGTCGCTCATGTCGTTGAGATGGAACGCCTCACGCATAGCCTCTACGGCAGCGTGTGCCGCACAGAGCGACTGATGATTACGCTTCACGCTTCCTGGCATGACAACGGTGAGGCACACCAGTGTCTTTCCTGAGTGTTCAGCCAGCAGCTTCTGCTGTGTGGCATGGCGTGCGTCACGGCTCGTCAGAAGTTCGTGGAGCGTAATCATTCTTCGAGTTTTGAGTTATTCAACGATGTTCTTGATGACATCCATCACCGATCCGTCGCGGTTCATCACCACGCCCACCACCTTGTCGCCGAACGGCAGCGGTGCCGGGTTGCCGATTACGGAGAGTGCGCGGTCGCGAAGCTCCTCGAGCGTTACGATCTTCAGTCCGGCAGCCTTCAGGCGTTCGGCTATCTCCGGACGAGCCGGATTGACCGCGATGCCGTACTCTGTAACCACAACGTCTACGGTGCGACCCGGAGTGATGAGCGTTGTCACTTCGTTCACTACGCACGGTATTCTGCCACGGAGCAACGGGCAGACGATGATAGAGAGTGCAGAGTCTTCAGCCGTGTCGGGGTGTCCGCCGATAGCACCGCGTATGATGCCGTCGCTACCTACGAGCACGTTCACGTTGAAGTTGACATCCACCTCAAGAGCCGAGAGTATCACGATGTCGAGATAGTGCGTAGCCGCACCCTGCTCGTGCATACTTGCATATTCGCAAGCCGACACCTCCTTGTGTTTCGGGTCGTTCTTGAGCGACTCGGCAGCCACCTTGTCGAACGACTGCACGTCGATTAGACGCTCGATGAGTCCCTCCTCGTGCATCTTCACCATATGAGCCGTGATGCCGCCGAGGGCGAACGATGCCTTGATGTCCTGGTCAATCATGCTCTGACGGATGTACTTCACGGCTGCGAGCGAAGCACCGCCCGAACCGGTCTGTATAGAGAAGCCGTTCTTGAAGTAGCCGCTGTTCACAATCACCTTCGCAGCCTGCTGAGCGAGCAGTATGTCGCGTGGGTTCTTTGTGTCGCGGATGGCGCCCGAAGCAATCTTCGACGAGTCGCCTACCGACTCAACCTCCACCACGTAGTCTACGTCGTGCTCCGAGATAGAGTTCGGAGTGTTGGGATAGGGCACGAGGTCGTCGGTGAGGATTACCACCTTGTCGGCGTAGTGAGCGTCGGGCAGCGCGTAGCCGAGCGAGCCGCAGATGCTCTTTGCGTTCTCCGAGCGCGAGTAGCCGCAGGCGTTGCCGAGCGGGTCGGAAGAAGAAGCGCCGAGGAACGCCACGTCGATGTGCAACTCGCCCGAAGCGATAGCCTCGCCGCGTCCGCCGTGCGAGCGGAACACCACCGGCTTCTCCATCAGTCCGTGCGAAATCTCCTTGGCCAGTTCGCCGCGCAGACCCGATGTCGAAATCTCCGTAATCACGCCGTTGCGAATATGCTCGATGAGCGGTTCGTGTACGTCCTGCAAGCTCGAAGCCGCGAGGTGCAGATTCTTGAATCCCATCTCGGCGAGCTTATCCACAACCATGTTCACCACCTTGTCGCCACCGCGGAAGTGGTGGTGGAACGATATTGTCATGCCGTCCTTCAGTCCCGAGTGGCGTATAGCCTCTTCGAGCGTCATGAGCTTGGGACTCTTCTGCTGCAGTTCGAGGCGTGGAGTGATGTCCTTGTGTGCCTCTACATTATTATATACGCTCTTTCCCATAGCCTGAGCCACCTGCTCGGCGAGGGTATGTCTTTCGTTCAGTGTGCTCATGCTATGTCCTCCTGTTTAATTACGCCCGAAGCCAGTGCCAAGTCGATGACGCGCTGTGCGCGTATCACCACTGGTCGGTCAACCATTTTACCGTTCACGGCTATTACGCCCGAGCCTTTCTTCTCAGCCTCCTTGATGGCTGCGATAACGGCGAGAGCCTTGTCGATAGCCTTCTGTGTCGGTGTGAACACCTCGTTGATAATCTCGATCTGGCGCGGGTTGATAATCGACTTTCCGTCGAAGCCCAACTGATGAATCAGTTCCACCTCCTTGCGGAATGTCTCCATATCGTTGAGGTTAGAGTAGACGGTGTCGAGCGCATCGATGCCAGCCGCGCGAGCTGCCACCACGATGGTCTGGCGTGCCATGAGCAGCTCCATGCCCTCGGGTGAGCGTTGTGTCTTCAGGTTGGCGCAGTAGTCCTCCGCACCGAGTGCGATGCCCATCATGCGCTTGGAAGCGGTAGCTATGGCATAGGCGTTGACCACGCCGAGCGTGCTCTCCAGTGCAGCCATAATCTGTGTGCGACCCACGCAACCCAGTTCCTGCTCCACCTTTTCAATCTCGCGCTCCACCTCTATTACCTCCTCTGCGGTCTCGGTCTTCGGCATACGTATCACGTCGACGCCAGCCTTAACCACAGCCTCGATGTCCTTCTTGCCATACGGCGTGTTCAGCGGATTGATGCGCACCACCATCTCCGTCGTGCCGTAGTCAATAGTCTTCAGCGCGTTGTAGACGAGCAGGCGTGCAGCGTCCTTCTCTGCCATTGTCACAGAGTCCTCAAGGTCGAGCATTATTGAGTCGGGATGATATATATAGGCATCCTGCATCATACCAGGGTTGTTTCCCGGTACGAACATCATAGTTCTTCTTAGTCGTTTCATAGGTCAAAAAGTTTAGAGGTTAGTCTTTCCACACGTCTTTGCCCGTAGCTCTCACGGCAGCCGCGGTGACGCGTGCGCGGATAGTGCAGTCGAGCGCGCCCTTGTCTGTGGCGTGCACCTCAGCACGGGTGATGCCGAGTCCTTCGAGTGTCTCAACAATCACCTTACGAATCTGGTCGCCAAACTGGTAGGCAACCGAACTTTGCAAATCAATATTCAGACCCTCTTTCTCGCAGGGGGCAATCTGAATCATGATGTCGCCGGACTCCATTGTGCCGGCAGTAGCTTGTTTTAGTTCCATAGGTGTAGTATTTTAAAGTTTATGGTCTTCTTTGAGGGCAACCTGCGGTGCTTTGGCGAAGAGGAAGCGAGGAGTTGTGTAGAAACGTAATAAAACAAAAATTGCGTAAATACAACAACACTTCCTCCGTCAAGAACACCGAAGAGAACCGAGTTATACTTACGCTCGCGCGAGCAGTATATAGGAAATATATAATGTCTGTGTACGCACAAAACTTATTCAGTGTGCGGTTTCTAAATTCACGGGGTAAAGATACATATTAATTATGAAACGACCAAGTGTTTTTGCTATATTTTTTTTCCGCTTTAACAACGTTGCGCCCGTGTTACTATGAGCATCCGCGTCGGTCGGTGCGGACATCTGCGTCGGTCGGTGCGGACATCTGCATCGGTCGGTGCGGACATCTGCGTCGGTCGGTGCAGACATCTGCGTCGGTCGGTGCGCGTCGAGTAAACGCCTCTTTAAGACGATTGCTGTTGCAAGTAAAACACGCCAAAGTGTCCGCCTGGACTGACTATTTGTCGCCAAACTGCCAATATTGCTTACTGTTTATCGTTTTTACGGGCGATTTCGGCATTGGTACGTAAGTTGCATTATGAATAGTGCAAGCCGACGGACGGAAGCCCAAAGGCAAGCAAACGATAAACGTAAAAATTAAAATATAAATAGGAGGTATTTGATATGTTACCAGTAATGAGAAATTCATGGATGCCAGAAGTTTTCAACGACTTTTTTGATACCGACTTTATGCCGCGTACTAACGCAACCGCCCCAGCTATAAATGTTAAAGAGACAGAACACGACTATACTGTAGAGCTTGCAGCAGCCGGAATGAAGAAGGACGACTTTAACATCAACATCGATGCCGACGGCAATCTGCACATCAAGATGGAGAAGAAGAACGAGAAGAAGGATGAGGATAAGAAGGAGCATTATCTGCGTCGCGAGTTCTCTTACACCAAGTTCGAGCAGACACTTCTCTTGCCTGATGATGTCGACAAGGAGAAGATTGCAGCCAACGTCAGCGATGGTGTGCTCACAATCGACCTTCCGAAGGTTGAGCAGAACGTGCAGAAGGCAGCTCGCCAGATTGAGGTTAAATAACCGTTGATTTTGGTTAGTACTAAATGATATGAATTGTTGTTGATATAAATTTTTGATTAGGTCTAAATGAGAAAGCCCTGCTCCGCACGAATGCGAAGCAGGGCTTTCTTCATAATTTATAATTTATAATTAATAATTATTAATTAATAATTACCTATACTCGTGTACTGGCAGTTCGCCGTTCAATGCTCCTAAGGCGTTGAACGCTAACGACTCCATCTCGCCTTCGCCTGGCATCACGATGACCGGAGCGAGGAAGTCCACCTGCTTCTTTATCTCCTCAACGCAGTACTTGCTGTAGGCGATGCCGCCGGTGAGGATGATGGCGTCCGCCTTGCCCCACAGCGCAACCGCCATGGCACCGATCTGCTTAGACACGGTGTAGAGCATAGCCTCGAGCACTTCGTGGAACGGCTCCTCGCCTGCCTCTGCGCGGCGCGATATCTCCTTCATGTCCTTCATGCCGAGTAGTGCCTGGCAGCCACCGTTGCCTGCTAACATCTTCATAATCTCTGCCTGGGTATGCTTGCCCGAGAAGCAGAGTCGCACGAGCTGGTCGGCAGGCAGCGTTCCGGCACGTTCCGGCGCGATAGGACCCTCACCGTTGAGCGCGTTGTTCACGTCGATCACCTTGCCCTCGTGGTGTGCCGATACGCAGATGCCGCCACCGAGGTGAGCCACTACGAGGTTCATCTCCTCATACTTGCGTCCGATGCTGCGCGCATAGCGGCGCGAGGCTGCCTTGGCGTTGAGCGCGTGGAAGATAGACTCGCGCTTCATGAACGGCAGACCTGTATAGCGTGCACGTGTCATAAACTCGTCTACCACTACGGGGTCAGCCATGTAAGCCGGGCAGTGGCACATCTGTGCGATGTCGTCGGCAAGAATCGAACCGAGGTTGCACACATGCTTGTGCTTGGCATTTATGAGGTCCTGCTTCATCTGCTCGTTAATGGCATACACACCGCCGTGCAGTGGTTTCAGCAGACCGCCTCTACCGATTACGGCATCGAATTCCAAAGGTATTCCTGCCTCCTCTAATAGTTTCAGGATGAAGTTCTTGCGGTACTCGTACTGCTCCATCTCGGTTGCGTACTTGTCTACTTCCTCCTGCGGATGCAGTCCGTCGGATGTCCATACAGCGTGTTCGTCTTCATACACAGCCACCTTTGTAGAGGTGCAGCCTGGGTTGATCACAAATATTTTTTTCATGAATATGTCTTGAGTTTACTGTTTGTTAATTGCTTTCAAGCAAGCAGTTGCTAAAGAGTAGAATTTGGAGTCGGCAGTGTCGGCGCGCGATGTCACCACCACGGGTGCTGTCGTGCCTACGAGCATACCAGCCACCGTAGCACCACCGAAGAGAGTTATTGTCTTGTAGAATGTGTTGCCTGCCTCTATGTCAGGGAAGATGAGGCAGTTGGCGTTGCCCACCACTGGCGATGTGATGCCCTTGATGGCTCCGCTCTCTGCGTCGCAAGCCGTCTTCACGTCCATCGGTCCGCCTATCTCCACCTCGCCGTAGGCTCCTGCGGCAGCGTTCGCCTTCAGCTCTTCGTAGCTGAGCGTGAGCGGGAACTTCTCCGATACCTTCTCCGTGCAGTGGATGAGTGCCACACGTGGGCGGTCGCCACCCGTTATGCTGCGGTAGGTGTCGGTGATGTATCGTGTGATGGCATCGTATTGTTCGGTAGTGGGGTAGGGAATGACGGCTGCATCCGAGAAGAACAACAAATGGTTAAGGCTCGGCACATCTGCAACGGCGATGTGTGTGAGTACGCTACCCTTGATGAGTATGCCCTCCTCTTTGTTGAGCACTGCGCGCAAGAGGTTGTCAGTGTTCAGCGAACCCTTCATTAGCACGTCGGCTCTGCCCTCGCGCACCTCCTTAACGGCATGGCGCGCCGCGTCGTCATCGTCGTCAGCCACGATGAGTGTAACCTTGTCGGGATAGTCGGCAGCCAATCGGCGTGCGATATCAGCCTTTGCCGTGTTGGCTACAAGGGTGAAGCGTGCGAACTGTTCCGCGATGCTTCGTTCGATAACTTCCTCTGTGTGAGAGTCGGCAGGACATGCCACTGCTACAGTTACGACTCGCTCGGCTGAGCGCAGACGTGCGGGTAGGATTGAAAAGTCAACAATAGGTTCCATACTTTAGGGTATTATGTTTAGTGGTTGCTCATTTTGTTGTCTTCTGTGCAACTTTTGCAAAGTTACAGTAAGTTTGTTATACTGCAAAGAAAATCGGTGAAATTTATTTACATTCATTCTGATGTAGTTATTTAATCGGCTAAATATGTTAACTTTGCAGTCAAAAATAACAATGATATGTCTATGACTACTGCAGAATTTATACGCGAATATCGCGAACGTGATATCCGTCAGCTTGCGCTTCAAGCAAATCGCTTTCCGGATGTTGACATGCCCTACGCTCTCGATCAGATACAAGGCTGGCAGATAGCGCGTCGTAAGCTCCCCAAATGGGCTGCGTGCGATGGCGTGATCTTTCCGCCACACCTCTCTATGGAGCAGTGCTCGTCAGAACCCACAGCGCAGTACAAGCTCAACTTGGCGATGGAGTGGACAACTCTCAACTCTGAACTCTCAACTCAAAATTGCCGCAGGCAACAATTCAAAACTCAAAACTCAAAATTCAAAACTTCCACCCGCATGACCGACCTGACCGGCGGCTTCGGTGTCGACTTCTCGTTCACCTCATGCGCCTTTGCTGCGGCTACGTACGTGGAGCGCAACGAGCAGCTCTGCCACATCGTTGAGCACAATCTTCCGTTGCTCGGTTTGAACAACGCCACGGTAGTGTGTGCAGATGCCGTGGAGTATCTCTCCACCGTTGAACCGCAGACCATGCTGTTCCTCGACCCGGCGCGTCGCGACGAGCACGGTGCCAAGACCGTCATGCTTGCCGACTGCACGCCCGATGTTGTGCAGCTCCTGCCCAAGCTGCTTGAGAAGTCGCGCTTCACGATGCTGAAGCTCTCGCCTATGCTCGATTGGCATAAGGCGGTGGACGACTTGCAGGGCGCGGTGCGCGAGGTGCACATCGTGTCGGTGGTAGGCGAGTGCAAGGAACTGCTGCTCGTACTTTCAACGGTGGTAGAGAGCGAACTGAAGGTGTATTGTGCGGATCTTTCTACCGCTTCAGACACTTCCTCTCTCTTTGTCTATACGCCAGGCTCCTCGGCTCCAGTCGCCAACTCAAAACTCAAAACTCAAAACTCAAAATTCGTACACGAGCCCAACGCCTCAATCATGAAGGCAGGCTGCTTCGACGAGTTGGCAGCAGCTTACGGCGTGTCGCCCGTGAGCCGCAACAGCCACCTCTTCCTTTCCGACGAACCCGTTGAAGGCTTTCCGGGCAGAAGCTTCGTTGTGGAGCGCGTGACAACGATGAATAAGGGCGAGCTGCGCAAGGCGTTGGTAGGCATAGAGAAAGCCAATATCGCTACGCGCAACTTTCCACTCACAGTCGCAGAACTGCGCAAACGCCTCAAAATCAAGGATGGCGGTGACGTGTATATCTTCGCCACAACCACCGCTGAAGGTGAACATCTGCTGCTAATTTCTCGTAAATATCGCTAAATGTTACCCAGTTTTTCGTTAGTTTAAGCATTTTTCCGTACTTTTGCATTTTAAAGGCTTTATTTATAAAGATGTATTGCTTGCCTAAAGAGGCAATCATACAATGTGTATCAAACAAAAGTGAAAGAATAAAACAATTAAAATGTCAGCAATAGAGATTAAGAAAGTTGAGTCGCGCCGCGACTTGTGCAAGTTTATCGATTTCCACAACGAGCTCTATAAAGGTAATCCTTATCACGTGCCAAACCTCTACTTCGATGAGATGAACACTTTCCGTAAGGACAAGAATGCAGCCTTCGACTTCTGCGAGGCTGAGTACTTCATGGCATACCGCGACGGTAAGGTTGTGGGTCGTGTGGCTGCTATCATCAACCACAGTGCCAACAAGAAGTGGGAGCGCGAGTCGGTTCGCTTCGGTTGGATCGACTTCGTTGACGATATCGAAGTGTCTAAAGCACTCCTCAAGGCAGTAGAAGACTACGGCAAGTCGAAAGGTATGAAGGAGATTGTCGGTCCGCTCGGTTTCACCGATATGGACCCCGAGGGAATGCTCCTCTACGGTTACGACCAGCTTGGTACTCAGGCTACGGCATACAACTACCCCTACTATCCGGAGCACATGGATCGCATGGGCGGATGGGAGAAAGACAACGACTATGTGGAGTATAAGCTCTACGTGCCGGAGGAAATGCCGGAGAAGTATGCTACCATCGCAAAGATGATTCAGAAGCGCTACAACCTGCAGGTGAAGAAGTTGAAGCGCAATGAGATATACGGCGAGAACGGCTACGGCAGAAAGATATTCCAAGTGGTGAACGAGACCTTCAAGGATCTCTACGGCTACTCGAAGCTCACCGACCGCCAGATAGAGCAGTACGTGAAGATGTACCTGCCGATGGCTGACCTCGACCTCATCACCATCATCGAGGACTGGAACACACCCGACCACAAGGTGGTTGGCGTAGGTATATCTATCCCGTCGCTTGCCCGCGCTTTGCAGAAGTGCGGTGGCAAGCTCTTCCCGTTCGGATGGTGGCACATCCTCCGTGCGTTGAAATTCCACAAGACCGAGGTGGTCGATCTGCTCCTCATCGGCGTGTTGCCGGAGTATCGTCAGAAGGGTGCCAACGCGTTGCTCTTCTACGACCTCATACCTCACTACCAGCGTCTCGGCTTCAAGTGGGGCGAGACCCACGTCGAGATGGAGACAAACATGAAGGTTCAGGGACAGTGGCAGTATCTCAACCGCGAGATACACAAGCGCCGCAGATGCTACAAGAAGGATATTTAAATCGGATAGCATCCTCAAGATACGATGACAATACTCGGGATGCTGTAAGATATTAAGAAATAAAATGGAAGAAAACATTCAACCCACAGTTCAATATACCGATGACAACATACGCCACCTCTCCGACATGGAGCACGTGCGTACACGTCCAGGTATGTATATCGGTCGCTTGGGCGACGGACAGTTGCCCGAGGACGGTATCTATGTGCTGCTGAAGGAGGTCATCGACAACTCTATCGACGAGTTCAAGATGAACGCCGGCAAGCGCATAGAGGTAGACATCGACGACCGTCTGCGTGTGTCGGTGCGCGACTATGGTCGTGGCATACCGCAGGGCAAGCTCGTTGAGGCAGTCAGTGTGCTCAACACCGGCGGCAAGTACGACTCGAAGGCGTTCAAGAAGAGCGTGGGTCTGAACGGCGTGGGTGTGAAGGCGGTGAACGCACTCTCGGCACACTTCGAGGTGAAGTCGTATCGCGACGGCAAGGTGCGTGCGCTCAAGTTCGAGCGCGGCAACCTGACATCGGACATAACCGAGGACTCTGCCGACGAGAACGGCACCTACATCTTCTTCGAGCCCGACCCGACACTCTTCGTAGGCTATTCGTTCCATGACGACTTCGTGGAGACGATGCTGCGCAACTACACCTATCTCAACTCCGGACTCACCATCATGTACAACGGTCGGCGCATCCTCTCGCGCAACGGCTTGGCTGACCTGCTCACCGACACGATGACCACCGACCCGCTTTACCCCATCATACACGTGAAGGGTGAGGACATAGAGATAGCATTTACGCACACCAACCAGTACGGCGAGGAGTACCACTCCTTCGTCAACGGACAGCACACCACGCAGGGCGGCACCCATCAGAGCGCATTCAAGGAGCACATAGCCCGCACCATCAAGGAGTTCTTCGGCAAGAACTACGAGTTCACCGACATACGCAACGGACTCGTGGCTGCCGTAGCGCTGAACGTAGAGGAGCCGATGTTCGAGAGTCAGACGAAGATTAAGCTCGGCTCGCTGCAGATGGCACCCGGAGGCGAGAGCATCAACAAGTACGTTGGCGACTTCGTGAAGCTTGAGGTAGACAACTTCCTGCACATACACGCCGACGTGGCGGAGGTGATGCAGCAGAAGATAACCGAGAGCGAGCGTGAGCGCAAGGCGATGGCTGGCGTTACGAAGCTGGCACGCGAACGCGCGAAGAAAGCCAATCTGCACAACCGCAAGCTGCGCGACTGCCGCATACACTACTCCGACGCGAAGAACGACCGCAAGGAAGAGTCGTCGATATTCATCACCGAGGGCGATTCTGCCAGCGGATCAATCACAAAGAGCCGCGATGTGAACACGCAAGCCGTATTCTCACTGCGTGGAAAACCGCTCAACTCCTACGGACTGACAAAGAAGGTGGTGTACGAGAACGAGGAGTTCAACCTTCTGCAGGCTGCTCTCGACATAGAGGACGGACTCGACACGCTTAGATATAATAAGGTGATAGTGGCGACCGATGCCGATGTCGACGGTATGCACATCCGCCTGCTCATCATCACGTTCTTCCTGCAGTTCTTCCCCGACCTTATCAAGAAGGGACACGTCTACGTGTTGCAGACACCGCTGTTCCGCGTGCGCAACCGTCGCACGAAGATAAAGGATAAGAAGGTAGTGACCGATGCCGACGCACGCCTCACCGGTAAGGAGAAGAAGAGCGACTTCATCACACGTTACTGCTACAGCGAGGACGAACGCCAGCAGGCGATACGCAACCTCGGACCCGACCCGGAGATAACCCGATTCAAAGGTTTGGGCGAAATCTCGCCGGAGGAGTTCGCCCATTTCATCGGTCCGGAGATGCGACTTGAACAGGTGACACTTCACAAGACCGACCAGGTGCAGAAGCTCCTCGAGTACTACATGGGCAAGAACACCATGGAGAGGCAGAACTTCATCATCGACAACCTCGTGGTTGAGGAAGACCTGCCCGACGAAGACTTGGCATAAAACAAACCCAGATAATGAAACGTATAAACAAACATAACACAACGCACCCGTTCTCATGGAAAATGGGAATGGGTGCAATGGTTTTACTGCTGCTGTGCGCAGCCGCTTTCGCGCAGCGTGTGAACCCACTCAAGAAGCTACAGATAGCCGAACTGGCTGTCAGCAACCTCTATGTCGACTCGGTCGACGAGCAGAAACTCGTGGAGGATGCCATACGTGGTATGCTCGAGAAGCTCGACCCCCACTCCTCGTACACCACAGCCAAGGAGACAAAGTCGCTGACCGAACCACTGCAAGGCTCGTTCGACGGTATCGGCGTGCAGTTCAATATGATTTCGGACACGCTGCTCGTCATACAGCCCGTGCGCAAGGGTCCGTCGGAGAAGGTGGGCATACTCGCCGGCGACCGCATCATCACCGTCAACGACACTACGATAGCAGGCGTTAAGATGGATCGTGCGGACATCATGCGTCGTCTGCGCGGACCGCGTAGCTCGAAGGTGAAGCTCGGCGTGCAGCGTCGTGGCGTGCCCGACCTGCTGCAGTTCACCGTTACGCGTGCCAAGATACCCGTACACACGCTTGATGCCTACTACATGATACGTCCGCGTGTGGGCTACGTGCGCATCGGCTCGTTCGGTGCCACCACCTACGGCGAGTTTATGACTGCTGTCGACTCGCTGCAGAAAGCTGGTATGCGCGATCTTATCCTCGATCTTCAGGATAACGGCGGTGGCTATCTGCAGTCGGCGGTGCGCATCGTAGAGGAGTTCCTGCAGAAGGGCGACCTCGTGGTGTACACCGAGGGACGCGCTCAGAAACGTCAAGAGTACAAGGCAGGTGGAGGAGGCAGACTGCTGAAGGGCAAGGTCTACGTGCTCATCAACGAGTATTCGGCATCGGCTGCCGAAATCGTTACGGGTGCCATCCAGGATCAGGATCGTGGCACAGTGGTAGGTCGTCGCTCGTTCGGAAAGGGACTCGTGCAGCGTCCTATCGAGTTCGACGATGGTTCAATGATACGCCTCACCATCGCCCACTACTATACGCCATCCGGCCGCTGCATACAAAAGCCGTATGCGAAAGGCGAAAAGGAGGACTATGCGCAGGATATAGAGAAACGTTTCAAGCATGGCGAGCTCTACTCGGCTGACTCAATCCACTTCAATGACTCGCTGCGCTGCTACACTCTGCGCAAGCACCGCACCGTATATGGCGGTGGAGGCATCATGCCCGACGTGTTCGTGCCGCTCGACACCACTCAATATACAGCGTTCCACCGTCAGCTTGTTGCACGCTCACTCGTTATCAATGCCACCCTGCGCTATGTTGAGAACCATCGCGAGGAGCTGAAGGCGGAGTACGCGAAGTTCGACGACTATATGAAGCACTTTGAAGTGCCGCAAGCCATGGTCGACAGTCTTTTTGCTGAGGCTGAACGCCAGAAGGTGAAACCGCGCGACGACGAAGAGCGCAACAACACGCTGCCTATGCTTCGCGTACAACTGAAGGCACTCATCGCTCGCGACATCTGGGACATGAACGAGTACTTCCGACTGATGAACGAGCACAATCACACCGTAAGCAAAGCCGTTGAGCTGATTAGTGGCAAATAAATGCAGTTGAAACAAAAGCAGAAAAACGTGGTTGGTATAAAAGCAACTAAAAGTTGTCTTTATTTCCTTACAAATGTTGACAGACATTAAATATTAAGGCAAATGGAAAACTTTTGTAATATAAAAGTTTTCACATTTGCCTTTTTTGTATATCTTTGTGCCGAATGATACGGCTTTTTGCTTGTTATTCATGTTTTTGTAGCACACAATATATAATCATAAGTATATGAAACATTTTATGTTCAAATCGTGCATTGTGACAATGCTTTGCGTTTTCTGTAGTCTTTCTGCAAGTGCCGAAGGAAAGTTCGTCTTGTTCAAGTATGGCAATTTCGATACTTGGGTGACGCGCCAAATACACGAGTCGTCAGTAATCGGTGGTAGCAAGAAAACCCTTTACGAGATAGGCCCCAACAGAGTCCTCACGGGCAACAACCCATACGTAAACCTCGGCGGATCGCCTTGGGGCACGAGCAACGTGATGGCTAAGGTGTCGGGCATCACAAAGACCAACAACTCGGTGTATCGCGACAACCGCGGTTCGGGACATTGCGTCAAAATGACCACCCATATCGAGACCTGCAAGGTGCTTGGTCTTATTAATATTAAGGTGCTCGCCGCTGGCAGCATCTTCCTCGGCGACATGAAGGAGCCTATCACCGGCACAAAGGAAGGTCCGAAGGCACTCAACTTCGGTATCCCGTTCACCCTGCGTCCGAAGGCTCTGCGCTTCGACTATCGTGTGCAGGTGCCAGGCAACGCCAAGCGCATCCGTCAGACCGGCTTCTCGGCAGTGACCACTGTTCCGGGCAAGGACTACTGTGTGGCTCTGCTGCTCCTCCAGAAACGCCATGAGGATGCTAAGGGAAACATCACGGCGCAGCGCGTGGGCACGGTGGTAGTGAAGTACGGCAAGTCGACCAACGGATGGGTTGAGGATGCCACGTATGAGATTCACTACGGCAACATCACCGGCAAACCGTTCTACGACGCGTCGATGATGGGACTGCGTTCTACCGACTACGTACGCAATTCTAAGGGAAAGAGCGTGCTGATGAAGGAGACCGGCTGGGCTGATGCCGACGCCAAACCGACGCACATCGTGCTGCAGTTCTCGTCGAGCCACGGCGGTGCTTACGTGGGCACTGTGGGCAACACCTTCTGGGTAGACAACGTAGGACTGGTGTATTAAGATGTTGAGGTGTTGAGATGTTGAGGTGTTAAGATGGTGAGGTGTTGTGATGTTGTGATGTTGAGATGGTGAGGTGTTGATATATCCTTGTCAACTCTATTATTAATTAAAAAAAATGAGATTATGCGCCCCTTTAAAGCGATATTATTTCTGTTCTTAATAGCTCTGCAGCCCGTTTGGGCTACAGAGCCGTTCGGTTTTGATACCACTTTTGTAGCGAGTGCAGCAACCAGTGAGGTTGCTGCTGTTGCTGACACCATTGCTGCGAAGCCGGCAAAGAAGAAAGACATCTTCAGTCGCTTCCTTGCCTACTTCAACGATGCCAACAAGGAGAAGAAGAACAAGCGTTTCGACTTCAGCGTCATCGGCGGACCGCACTACAGCTCCGACACCAAGTTCGGCATCGGACTCGTGGCTGCCGGACTCTATCGTTCCGATCCTACCGACTCGCTGTCGGCTCCGAGCAACGTGTCGCTCTTCGGCGACGTGTCTACTGTAGGCTTCTATATGCTCGGCGTGCGCGGCACGCATAAGTTCCCGCGCGACACCCACCGCCTCAACTACACCGTCTACTTCTATTCCTTCCCTTGCTACATCTGGGGATGGGGCTACGACATGGGCAATGTGGATGGCAACAAGAGTAAGATGAAGCGTTGGCAGGCGCAGTTCAAAGCCGACTGGCTCATACGCACCGCCGACAACCTCTTCATCGGTCCTACCGTAGACTTCGACTATGTGCGCGGCACTAAGTTCGACCGTGTCGACTTGCTTGGTGGCGAACGCACAGAGACGCTCAACTTCGGTGCCGGCATGACAGCCATATACGACACGCGCGACAACCTCACGGCGCCGAAGCGAGGCATGTACATCCAGTTCATGCAGCTCATGCGCCCGAAGTTCATCGGCAACAAATACAACTCATACACCACCGACTTCCGCATCGACGGCTACACGCATCTGTGGAAGGGTGCCACGCTTGCTGCCGACTTCCGTACGCAGTTCAACTTCGGCGATGTGGAGTGGTCGATGCTCGCGCAGCTCGGCGATAGCTACTCGATGCGCGGATACTACCAGGGACGCTATCGCGACAACCATAAGATAGAGACGCAGGTGGAGCTGCGACAGCATGTATGGAAGCGCAACGGCGTG
>ENA-UEOY01000137-UEOY01000137.1-human-gut-metagenome-genome-assembly--contig:-NODE-137-length-31658-cov-269.759191_pt1 | contig 31658 bp, 26 predicted proteins | sample MGYA00242892_ERZ507900 | MGnify/ENA primary metagenome ERZ507900 (study PRJEB26167, sample SAMN06115427) | human gut metagenome | host: Homo sapiens | place: China:Henan | collected 2015-04-15...
GCAAAGCCCTGGCTTGTGAAAGTCAGGGCTTTGTGATTTTTTTAGAATAAGGGAGTTTTGACACACCTCCCTCCTACGTTTTTTACTTATTGCCGAGTCCGTTCACTATTCGCGTTATGCCTTCGTTAAGTAGTTCGCTGGTGCAAGCCATGTTGATGCGTATGAACGCCGCGCCTTCAGTGCCGTACATGCTGCCCGCATTCACCCATACTTTGTTCTCGTGCATGAGCATCTCCTCTATTTCGTCCGATGAGATATGCAGTTCCGAGCAGTCTATCCATGCCAGATACGTGCCTTCCATGCGCATCACCTTGCACTTTGGCAGTTCGCGAGCGAAGCGTTCGCGCAGCAAGTCGTAGTTGCTTGAGATGTATGCGCGCAGCTGTGTGAGCCATTCGTAGCCCTCGTCGCTGTAAGCAGCCTGCAGGGCGATTACTCCGAACGGGTTCACGTCGCACACCTCGTTGATGTTTATGGCGCGGTCGATGCGGTTGCGCACCTCTGCGTCGCGGCAAACGATGTTCGCAATCTGCAGTCCGGCGGTGTTGAACGCCTTCGACGGCGAGCAGCAGGTTATTGAACCGTGGCTCAGCTCGTCGGGCAGCGAACCGAACGGCACGTACTCGTTGTCGTAGAGCGTCAGTTCGCAGTGAATCTCGTCTGACACAACGCGCACGCCATACTTGCGGCAAAGCTCCGCCACGCGGGTCAGTTCGTCGCGAGTCCATACGCGTCCGCCCGGATTGTGCGGGTTGCAGATCAGCATCAGTCGTGCGCGTTCGTGAGCGAGCTTGCGTTCGAGGTCATCGAAGTCGATTTCGTAGCGCAGTTCCTCCTTATTATATATAAGCGAGTTGGAGACCATCTCGCATCCGTTGTTGCGTATTGAGGAGAAGAAGCAGTTGTACACCGGTCCCTGCACTATCACCTGGTCACCGGGCAGCGTAAGCGCCTTGATAACCGCCGACACAGCCGGCACCACGCCCGACGTGTAGATGATATCCTCGCGGTTGATGTGCCATCCGTGATGCTTACCGAACCAGTTGCACACTGCTTCGTAGTACGCCTCAGGCACACGTGTGTAGCCGAATATGCCGTGCGCCACGCGTCGCTGCAAGGCTTCGGTGATGCCGGGGAAGGTCTCGAAGTCCATATCCGCCACCCACAGCGGAATGATGTCAGCCTCTGGCGCCGAATCCCATTTGTAAGAGTCGGTGCCGCGTCGCTCAGTTGGTCTTGAAAAGTCGTATTCCATAGCTTACGTCCTTTTTATGTATGCTTATGCACGCGTGAGAATCTCGCAGTCAGCCGGCTTTTTGATATTCTCGTCGAGTATAATCTCGCCTATACTGTCAGCCACGATGCGTCCTGACGCAGGGTTCTTCACGCTCTTGATGTGTCCGCGTATGTCAGCCTGCACGGTAGAATACTCGAACGCGCGGTCGCATTCGGCGTCGAACGTGCAGTTCTCGAGCACCAGGTCCTTGGCGTAGCAGAGCGGTTGCTCGCCAGATATATGGCAGTTGACGAGACGCAGTCCGCGCGAGTGCCATCCGAGGAACTCTCCGTTCAGCTCCGAGTCGTACACCGTCACGTTGTCCACCTCCCAGAACGAGTCTTTTGTGTCTATCTTCGCATTGCGAATCTCTATGTCGTGCGAGTACTGGAATACGTACTTCGCGTCCGATACCAGTCCGTCCACCTTCACGTTGCGGCAGTGCATGAATGGGTATGTGCCTTCGTGTAGCACCACGTTCTCCAGCTTCAGTCCGTCGATGCCCCAGAATGTTTCGTCGGCATCGTTCACGGTTACGTTCTTAAGCGACAGATTTTTCATCTCGCGGAAGAACTTCGGAGCGTTTATCACGCAGTCCTCCATGTGCATATCGTCAGAGTACCATATCGCCGAGCGCGAGCCCGGAGCGAAATAGCAGTTGCGTATGTCCGACCCCTTTACGTGCCACAGAGGGTATTTACCCTCGAAGTAGCAGTTGCGGCAAACTATATTACTACACTCCTTAACGCCCGATTCGCCGAAAGTGATACGCACGTGGTCGAGCTCAACGTTGTGTATCTCGAAGAGCGGACGCTCTCCGCCGAAAACCTTATTACTGATCTTTTCCATAATGTTTACATGAAGTTTGAATGTTCCAGAATTTGAGTTTCACTAAGAATATGATGCCTCTGAAGCAGAGTTCGATGCACATGGCTATCCACACGCCGCGCAGTCCCATCGATGGGGCAAGCATTGCAGCGAGCGATATGCGCACGCCCCATATAGAGACGAGATTCATTATGCTCGGCACGAGCGTCTTCGCTGCGCCCACGAACACACCGTAGCTTACTATTGCAGCGGCGAACATAGGCTCTGCGAATGCTTCTATGCGCAGTACCTCCACGCCCAGACGGCGCACCTCCTCGGCAGGTGTCATCATCGCCATCGCCGTTGGTGCTCCGACGTACATCACCACACCCATCACAGCCATTACCGTCACGCCCAAGCCTACAGACAACCATGCGAAGCGCTTCATCAGCTCGTGTCTGCCGGCACCCATGCTCTGTCCGACGAGTGTCGTTGCAGCGTCGGCGATGCCGTAGCCCGGCATGTAGCAGAGACTTTCGATGATTACGCCAAACGAGTTGGCAGCTATGGCGAAGGTGCCAAGCGGCGCAATGATAATGGTTGTCATCACGTAAGCCGAGCACATGATGGTCTGCTGCAGCCCCATCGGCAGACTGATGTGCAGTGCGCGTTTCACTACTCCCCATGTAGGCAGAAAGCGTCCCGTGTCGATGCGCAGCGACAGCTCTTTGGAGCGGAAGCAGAGTATGTACATAGTTATGGAGGCAGCCACTAACTCAGCCGACACCGTGCCTATCGCCGCGCCCATTACGCCCATGCCCATGCCCGGCATCATTATCAGTGTGCCGAACAACTCCACGGGTCGGGTGGGGAAGATGAGGAAGAAGTTGAACACCACGTCGAGCGACATCATCACCACGCTCATCACGCTCGGCACGACCATATTTCCCGAACTACGGAGCATTCCGGCTCCGAATATTGAGAACTGGAAGATGGGCAGAGCCGTAGCCACGATGGCGAAGTAGGCTGAGGCGGTGGGGGTTATATGGCTGTTGCCACCGAGCCATGTAGGCAGAAACGGACTCACCGCCAGCGACACTAATCCGAGCAACGCGCTCACCACGAGCACCGACATGATGCCCTGACGCAGCGTGCTGCGAGCACGTGCAGGGTCGTTGGAGCCCAACTGATGGCTCACCTGCACGTAGAAGCCGGCTGCCGTAGCCGAGCAGATGCTGCCCAGCAGCCACATAGTGGTCTCCATGAGTCCGATAGAAGCTGATGCCTCCGCACCCATACTGCCCACCATCGATGCGTCAATATATTGCATCATCGTCGTCGTGAGTTGCGCAAGTATAGCCGGCGTGGCGAGAAACATTACCAATCGAGCCTGCTCGCCGAGTGTCATAGGCTTACCCAGGCGTATCATCGAGAGTAATGCATCTTTCTTCTTGTCTGATTTCATATATAAATAATGTGTGTACCTATTGAATTGTTAAGCATGTTGTTATCGCAATGCGAAGTTACAACTATTTTAAAGAATACACAATTCAGCAGATACGATATATGTAAGATATTTAACAAAAACAAGAAAATTGGTCATAATGTTTAAAAAAGTTATATAAAAGTTGTATCATGTGAAATATTTTACTACATTTGCAACATATAAACAAAAAACTAACAAGTGTATGAAGAACTTATCTCTAAAAACATTAGCATTAGGTATTCTTGCTTTGTTTGCTGTGACTACTGTTTCGGCACAGGAAGAGCCAGCAAAGAAAAAGAATAAATTTGGATTGGCAAATCGCGTAGGCGTAGGTGTAGGATATGGTACGGAAGGTCTCGGCTTCGATGTGGCTATACCATTGACACAATACGTGCAGGTGCGCGCAGGTTTAAACATCTTCCCGAACATCAAGTTCCACGAAAATATTGACGTGGAGTACGTTGGCGAGACTCCGCTTGCTGGCGAGCAGACTATTGAAGACAAAGTACGCCTTGACGCTAAGTTCGGCAGAACCTATGCCGACTTGAAGTTCGATGTGTATCCTTTCGGCAATAGAGGCAACTTCTTTGTTACGGCAGGTCTGTCGTTCGGTGGCTCTGATTTGATGTCAATTAAGGGTCATAGTGAAAAGGTAGAAGAATATGGTCCTGCAATTAAGGACTATGGTATCAATATCGGCGATTACAACATCCCGTTCGACGATAATGGTGATATCAAGGGTGGTGTAAAGGTAAAGAAGGTTCGTCCGTACCTCGGACTTGGTTTCGGTCGCCTTATCCCAAAGGGACGTATCGGTTTCCGCTTCGAGTTGGGCGCTCAGTTCCAGGGCAAACCAAAGGTATATGCTGGCGATATCGACAACGTACTTGAGAACAAACAGGTTACTGACGCTGTTGACGAAGAAACAAAGGACGACATTGCGAAGGTTATGGACTGGCTTAAAGTCTACCCAGTTATGAAGTTCTCTATTCGCGGCAGAATACTTTAATAATCGAAGGAATTACCCCCTGATATTGCCACGCTACGGCAACATTGTTGTCCCGCTACCGAAACTTTATTGCCGTAGCAGGACAACAATGTTGTCGTAGCGTGGCAATAAAAAAAGACAAAAACTGAATACTTTACATGTTTTTATTTCGCTCTCTCAAAAAATAGCAGTACCTTTGCACCCGAAAATAAACATGTATAACCCTGTGGAAGAATTTGGCTGCTTGCAACCACACAAAAAAATGCTAAAACTGCAAAGCTAACCGCGAATGTAAGAACGCGAAACGTAGAAAGGATAACGACGGTTAGACAGCGGTAATTTGGTGTTTTTCCACTTATTTAAATTTAAAAATTGGAAAAATGAATTATCTTTTTTCTTCAGAATCAGTTTCAGAAGGCCATCCAGACAAGGTGGCTGACCAGATTTCAGACGCTTTAGTAGATCAGTTCATCGCTTACGACGACCGCGCTCACTGCGCCATCGAGTCGTTCGTGACAACCGGTCAGGTAGTAATCATGGGTGAGGTGCGCTCTAACGTGTACATCGACCTGCAGACTATCGCACGCAAGACAATCAACCAGATTGGCTATAACAAGTCGGATTATCAGTTCGACGGCAACTCATGCGGTGTGCTCACAGCCATCCACGAGCAGTCGGACGATATCAACCGCGGTGTGTCGCGTGCCGACGAGGAGGAGCAGGGTGCTGGCGACCAGGGCATGATGTTCGGCTACGCCACTAACGAGACCGAGAACTATATGCCCGTAACGCTCGACATCGCACAGCTCATCATGCGCGTGCTCGCTGACATACGCAAGGAGGGCAAGCAGATGACATACTTGCGCCCCGACTCGAAGAGCCAGGTAACCGTAGAGTATTCGGAGGAAGGCATACCACAGCGCATCGACACCATCGTAGTGTCTACACAGCACGACGAGTTCGACTCTGACGACGAGCGTATGCTTGCAAAGATAAAGGACGACGTGCTCAACATACTCATGCCGCGCGTGAAGGCAGAGATACACAGCGAGAAGGTGCTCGCACTCTTCGGCGACGACATAAAGTACTTCGTAAACCCTACAGGCAAGTTCGTAATCGGCGGACCGCACGGCGACACCGGTCTCACCGGTCGCAAGATTATCGTCGACACATACGGCGGTAAGGGCGCACATGGCGGTGGAGCCTTCTCTGGCAAGGACCCGTCTAAGGTAGACCGCTCGGCAGCCTACGCAGCACGCTACATCGCCAAGAACATGGTGGCAGCAGGTGTTGCCGACGAGATGCTCGTGCAAGTGAGCTACGCCATCGGTGTTGCTAAGCCCGTGAACATCTACGTGAACACATACGGTCGCAGCCGCGTGCAGATGAGCGACGGCGAGATAGCACAGAAGATAGAGAAACTCTTCGACCTTCGCCCGAAAGCCATCGAGCGCACACTCAAGCTCCGCCAGCCTATCTATCGCGAGACTGCTGCCTACGGACACATGGGCCGCAAGTGCGAGGTGGTGGAGAAGACATTCACATCGCGCTATCACGAGACAAAGGTGATGAAGGTGGAACTCTTCACATGGGAGAAACTCGACCGCGTAGATGATATCCGCAAGGAGTTCGGAATCTAAAGAATGGTGAGGTGGTGTGGTGGTTAGATGTTGTTGTGTTGAGATGGTGACATTATCTTTTATAGGTATAGACAAATCTCACCATCTCAACACCACACCATCTCAACATCAAATCTCACCATCTCACCACCTCACCACCTCACCATAGAAATCTCACCATCTCACCACAACAACATCTCAACAAAAAACATGATAACAACCGACTCCATACACACAGAGGAGATAGTTCTTGGAGCAGACGGACTGCCCGTCGGCGCTCAGCCCGTGCGAAAGCACTGGCAGCCAACGCCGGCAGAGGTGCTCAGTTGGCTGCCCAAGAACGCTACGCCTGCCCAGCAGGACTCCGCTATCCAGGCACACATACGCCCATCGGAGATAACATGGAGTCAGCAGCCCGACACGCTGCATCTGCCCGGACACACACGCGGACACTCCTGGCGCGATATCAACCTGCCACAGTACTACCGCGAGTCGTACTTCACAGGTAAACCCTACTTCAACCCCGATCTCTTCGGCGGGCGCACCGGTGTGGCAGGTGACCCTGTGCCCTACAGCATCGCACGTGACAACCTCATCACGCTTCTGCTATTATTCTGCTTCTGCATCGCACTGATAGCCTACACCAAGTCGCGACGCTTCATACTGCGCCAGGCGAAGGAGTTCTTCCGCCCGCCAGTGAGCGAGAATATGACCACCGTGACGGAGACCTCCGAGGAGTTGCGCTTCCAGTTCTTCCTCGTGTTGCAGAGCTGCTTGCTGTTAGGATTGGTCTACTTCTTCTATACACAACTCTATGTTGCCGACACGTTCCTCGTCGACCAGTATCAGGTGATAGGCATACTCTCGCTGACGATGCTTGGCTATATGCTCGTCAAGACAATGCTCTACTGGCTCGTGGGATGGGTGTTCTTCGACAAGCGCAACAACGAGTTCTGGATGAAGTCGTACCTCTTCTTCCTCGCTATGGAAGGCGTGTGCCTCTTCCCCGTCGTAATGCTCAATGCCTACTTCAAGATGCCGGTGCGCACAACACTCGTGTGCACATTCCTCGTGATAACGCTCTTCAAGTTGCTCTCCCTTTACAAGTCTTACATCATCTTTTTTAGACATAGGGGCGGTTTTCTGCAAAATTTTTTGTACTTTTGCACGCTTGAACTGACACCTCTCGCAGTTCTCTTAGGTACGCTGGCAACGATAGTCAACTGCTTGAAAGTGAATTTCTAAGACAATAGCGACGGCACCCCTCTGAATAAAGAATATACATATAAAGCTTCAATATGAAAAAGATAAAGAAGATTCTGATATCACAGCCTGAACCATCAAGCGAGAAGTCGCCATATTTCGACATCGCAAAGGACTTCGGTGTAGAACTCGTCTTTCGCCCATTCATCAAAGTAGAAGGACTCAGCCCCAAAGAATTCAGACAGCAGAAGATCGGTCTTCTCGACTTCACAGCCGTAGTGTTCACATCGCGTCACGCTATCGACAACTACTTCACACTCGCTAAGGAGATGCGCATCACCATCCCCGAGGATATGAAGTACTTCTGCGTTACGGAGACAATCGCGCTCTACATACAGAAGTATGTGCAGTATCGCAAACGCAAGGTGTTCTTCGGCAATACCGGCAAGCTCGACTCGCTCATCCCCACAATGGTGAAGCACAAGAACGAGAAGTATCTTGTGCCACTGAGCAGCGTACACAACGGCGACGTTAAAGAACTGCTCGACTCGAAGAAGCTAATACACACCGAGTGCGTAATGTATCGCACCGTGAGCAACGACTTCACCGAAGAGGAGGCAGCTCAGTTCGACTGCAACATGCTCGTCTTTTTCAGTCCGTCGGGCATCAAGTCGTTCACAAAGAACTTCCCAAGCTTCGAGCAGAACGATGTGCGCATCGCCACCTTCGGACCTGCCACAGCAAAGGCTGTGACCGACGCAGGCTACCGACTCGACCTCGAGGCTCCTACAAAGGAACACCCGTCGATGACAAGCGCACTCCGCTACTATCTTGAGAATAATAAGTAGGTTGTTGGGTTGAGATGGTGAGATGGTGATAGGAGGTTGTTGTGTTGAGATGTTGACATTACCTTTTAGAGGTATAGACAAATCTCACCATCTCATCACAACAACACCTCAACATCAAATCTCACCATCTCACCACAACACCATCTCACCATCAAATCTCACCACCTCACCACAACAACATAACACCACCTTATGACATCATCACAACAGCTCTCAAAGAGTGAGCGCATAAACAGCAAGAAGCTCATCGACCGCCTCTTCAAAGGAGGAGGAGCCAAGTCGATGTCTGCCTTCCCGCTGCGTGTGGTGTTTATGACAGAGGATGCCGACGCACACGAACCGCTCGCAAAGATGATGGTGAGCGTGCCCAAACGCTACTTCAAGCGCGCCGTGAAGCGCAACCACGTGAAGCGTCTCGTACGCGAAGCCTACCGTCGCAACAAGCAGGTGTTAATCGACACCCTCGAAGCCGGAGAGCAACGCAAGGCACTCTCGCTATGCTTTATATGGACCGACGGCAACCTGCGCAGCTACGAGGAAGTGGAGCGCAAGATAGCAAACCTGCTGCAGCGCATAGCAGAGAAAATTGGCAAGGAGGCAGCAGCCGATAGGGCAGAAAGTAATAACGACAACGCTGATAAGTTGTAGATACAATGAAACTTCCCCGCTTTATCTCACGCTGCGCCCACTACGTCTCACGCGCTTTAGTATGGCTTGCCATCCTGCCCATACGGTTCTATCAGGTGTGCATCACGCCATACACACCCCCTTCGTGCCGCTTCACACCCACCTGCTCCGAGTACGCCCGTCAGGCACTGCAGAAGCATGGCTTCTTCAAAGGCATGGCACTCGCCGTTTGGCGCATCCTCCGCTGCAACCCGTGGGGAGGCTCAGGCTACGACCCCGTACCCTAAAGAGCCCCTCCCAACCCTCCCCGTCGGGGAGGGCTTAAGAATAGTCCTCCAAGACTTAGAAAGGCTTAGCAACAAGTCCTTCCCAAGGCTTAGAAAGGCTTAAAGAGGCTTAGTTCGGCTTAAACGCCATCCTAAGGCCGGCTTAAACGCCATCCTAAAGGCGGCTTAAACGCCACCCTAACGCCACCCTAAAATAGCAATCATCAAAAAAAACAACAGCAATAATGACAAAGAATTTCGTTGAAGAACTGCGCTGGCGCGGTATGCTCGCGCAGATTATGCCCGGCACTGAGGAGTATCTCAATGCCAACATGGTGTCTGCGTATCTGGGCACCGACCCTACAGCCGACTCTCTCCACATCGGTCACCTCTGTGGTATCATGATGCTGCGCCACCTGCAGCGTTGCGGTCACAAGCCCTACCTGCTTGTGGGCGGTGCTACCGGTATGATTGGCGACCCCTCTGGCAAGAGCCAGGAGCGCAACCTGCTCGACGCTGCTACCCTCTACCACAACCAGGAGGCTATCAAGAAGCAGGTTTCTAAGTTCCTCGACTTCGACGGCACAGAGCCTAACAAGGCAGAGCTCGTCAACAACTACGACTGGATGAAGGACTTCACCTTCCTCGACTTCGCTCGCGAGGTGGGCAAGCACATCACTGTCAACTACATGATGGCTAAGGACAGCGTGCAGAAGCGTCTCAACGGCGAGGCTCGCGATGGTCTTTCGTTCACAGAGTTCACATACCAGCTGCTCCAGGGCTACGACTTCCTCTACCAGTATCAGAAGTACGGCGTGCGCCTGCAGCTCGGCGGTAACGACCAGTGGGGCAACATGACCACCGGTACAGAGCTTATCCACCGCACACTCGGCAACGACGCAGAATGCTACTGCCTCACTTGCCCACTCATCACCAAGAGCGACGGCAAGAAGTTTGGCAAGACCGAGAGCGGAAACATCTGGCTCGACCCGGCTCGCACCACTCCTTACGCTTTCTACCAGTTCTGGCTCAACGTCAGCGACGCAGAGGCTGAGAAGTACATCAAGATATTCACCGACCTCGACAAGGAGACCATCGACGCGCTCGTAGCCGAGCACAATGAGGATCCGGGTCGCCGCGTACTGCAGAAGCGTCTGGCTGAGGAGGTGACAACAATGGTTCACTCACGTGAGGACCTCGAGACCGCTCAGGAGGCTTCTAACATCCTCTTCGGTAAGGGTACAAAGGAGACTCTTCAGAAGTTCGATGAGGCTACACTGCTCTCTATCTTCGAAGGCGTGCCCCACTTCCAGTTGCCGAAGGATCAGCTCGGACAGCCGGCTGTAGACCTCTTCACACGCGACGACGTGAAGATCTTCAACTCTAAGGGCGAGATGCGCAAGCTCGTGCAGGGTGGCGGCGTATCGCTCAATAAGGAGAAGCTCGGCGCATTCGACCAGGTGGTTACTGCCGACGACCTCATCGACGGCAAGTATCTGCTCGTGCAGCGTGGCAAGAAGAACTATTACCTCATCACAGTGAAGTAACTGTGTTGAACTGCTTATAACGATAGTTTTTTAGAATTTATGGGGCAAGGCGCAGAGTTCGTCTTGCCACATATAAATAAAAAAACAGCCAATTCGTTTGGCTGTTTTTACAAAAATACGTATCTTTGCAGTCGCATTGTCCTATGGTGTAATGGTAGCACAACAGGTTTTGGTTCTGTTTGTGGTGGTTCGAATCCGCCTAGGACAACTTAAACGGAGGCTCTTTCGAGTCTCCGTTTTTGTTTATATTACTACAAGATAGTTTGCGCAATCCCGATAAAGGAAAAATTGTGGTGGTTCGAATCCGCCTAGGACAACTTAAACGGAGGCTCTTTCGAGTCTCCGTTTTTGTTTATATTGCTACAAGATAGCTTGCGCAATCCCGATAAAGGAAAAATTGTGGTGGTTCGAATCCGCCTAGGACAACTTAAACGGAGACTCTTTTAGGGTCTCCGTTTTTGTTTATATTGCTACAAGATAGCTTGCGCAATCCTGATAAAGGAAAAATTGTGGTGGTTCGAATCCGCTTAGGACAACGTTTAAGGGGTAGTGTAAACTGAACTGTGTCACGGCTCTCACTACCTAATACCTAAGCTTTTCTCACCGTCACCCGAACGCCGCCCAATCAGATTCCGTCCGCCGTCTGATCAGATTCCGTCCGCCGCCCGATCGGATTGCGTTCGGGTGACGGTTACTTTTCGTGAGGTTTTGCTGCGAAAATACAAAGAAATATTGCTGTCAGGTAGAACGGACAGCAATATTTAAATATATATACGTTGTAGTTCAAGTAGACAGCACGACTACTTCACTTGCACTTTGCTTGTGTGAACGCCGTCGGCAGACACCGCTTTCACGATGTATATGCCGTGAGGCAGTCCGCGCAGAGCATCTTCAACCGACGAGCCGCTCTTCTCCGCAACCTTGCTTCCTGCGAGGTTGTACACCATCAGACGAGCCTTCTCTGCTGTAGTAACGGTTTGTATAGCCGTCGTTTCTATGCCGTAGGTCACGTCGTCGATGTAGTATGTGGCAGTGTTGTCGCATCCGCGTGTGCTGGTGAATCGGAATCCCATGAAGAACACGTCTGCAATCTGCTGTCCTGTGAGGTCGATGCTGTACGGGAACCACTTTCCGCTCTCGTCCTTTGTGCATGGCATCTTGCATTCTGCGAGCGGCTGCACGTAGAGAGAGCCTTCAGCGATGTCGATGTAGCAGAGTTCGAGCAGGTCGGGCTGGTTGTCCTTCAGATAGTCGCCACGCACCTTGAACGTGAATACCTTTGTAGTAGAGTTCTTGAAGTCGAGCGGCGGCGTTACGAGCATCATCTGTGCCGGTGTGCCCGTGCCAGCCTCCATCTTCGAGTCGTACGGTGTCACCTTAGCCACCTTCTCGTTCGGCGACTCCGCGTCGTAGTTGAGGAATGAGAATCCCCACCATGCACGTGTTCCCTTCAGTGCCGAGTTGGTCCAGCCTTCGATGTCGAGCGGCTTGTTGCGCTCTATGTTGTCGAACTTCTCGTCGAGCACGCTGAGCGCATTCTCCTCGCTGAGCACGAGGTCTACGCCTTCCTTCTGTTCTTCGGGCGTTTCGCCGATGGCAACGCCCTCTATGGCAACCTCTACATCCTCCATTCCGAGTGCTGAGAAGACGAGTGCTGTAGAGTATGTGCCCTCCTTCTTAGGCTGGAACGTCACCTTCAGCGTGTTCTTCATGTTGCGTATAAGCATGGTGTTGTTGAGCACGAACGCTCCTGCATCCTTCACCTTTACGTAGGTGTAGTCGGGCATGTTTGCCGTTGTCACCTCTATGGTCTGCTCGCTCTTTTCGTTAATCTTCGCTTCGAACTTCTCCAGCTTCTGCGGGTTGAGTGTTATCGTCGGCGGGTTCTGCTCGTCGATGGCGTATGCGCTGAAGGCGATAGACTTGTCGTAGTCCTCTATGCTTGGGCAGGTAACGAGTACGTATGCTCTGTGTACAGCCACCTCTGTCGGCGTGTACGTGATGACGATGTCGGTCTCTGTCGATCCCTTCTCTATCTTTGTCTGCGAGAGCGCGAACTGGTCAGCGTTCTTACCTGCCAACTCGAAGAAGGTAGGCTGGGTCATGTTCTTCGCCGACACGTGCAGCGTAGCCACCTCCACGGTCTGTCCCAGCTTGCCTGCAGTCTGCTCTATCTTCTCAGGGCTGATTGTTATGGCTGGCTTTCCTACCGGCTGCTGCTCGGCGATGTCCTCTATGCCGCGCGGACCGATGATGAGTGTCTTGCTCGATGTGAACAGACCGGTGAGTGTGATGTCGGCTGCAGGAATGCTCTTGCCGATGAGCGTTGTGCCCTTGAAGATGCGCACCTTCGCCTCCTCAGCACCGTCCGTTACTACCGGTTGTGCCATGCCTTCAGCGAAGACAGCACCTTCTGCCACGTCCTTGAACTTCAGGTTCTTCACCTTCACGAGCTGCTGTATGTAACTTGTCGGGTTGGCTTTCAGCTGTGCGAGTGTTGCCTCTACCGGGGTCACGGCGTTGCCCTTTGACACTACTGTGCCGAGGTCAGCACCGAGAGCCATAGCGCTGGTCGTGCCGAATGCGCTCTGCACACCGAGTATGGTGCCCGTTATCTTGTCGCCCACCTCGTAGTCGGTCTTGGTGAGCATCTCGTAGTCGTCGCTCAGAGCTATAGCAGCCGTCTCGTCCTGCAGGTAGAACACCGGTCGGCTTCCGCCACGGTCTACGAACGTAACCGTAGCCTCGCCCGTATATTTGTACGTCATTCCTGCCTCGGGGTCTTCACTGTAAAGTGCCTTGATAGAGGCTATCTCCGGAATAGAGTAGCCCGTCCACGAGAGTTTTATCTGCACATCCTCCGCTCCCTCGCTCTTGAGTATCAGAGTGGCGTGCTGCTCGCCGTCGGTATATGTCACCTTTATCTTCAGTTCGGCACCACCGGCGCTCATCGCGTCGTCAGCCGCGATAGTGGCAGGCTCTACGCTCACAGCCTCCGAAGACGACTCTACGGTGATGTCGCCCTTGAGGTTCTCGCCCGTCACCTTTACCGTCTCCTCGTGTGTGTCGCCACTGTACACCTCGCCCAGCACGAAAGTCTTCTTCGATACGCCCAGCTTCGGCGTAGTGTCAACACCAGCCTCACCGAACAGTCCGGCGTATGTGTCTGAAACGCGCACCGAAGCCACGTACATCTCCGGCGAAGTGACAGAGGAGGTTGTTCCCTGGCGCAGTTCGAGGCCCTGCAGACCATAGCTGCCCAGTCCGCTGCCGGTCTTGTTCACGCCGTCGATGACGGCACTTGCCATGTTCAGCTTAGGCTCCTGCTTGAAGTCGGTAGGGTTCACGTACAGATAGATGTTGTCCTGTCTCGGGTTGGCTGCGTTTATCTCGTATCGCAGCACAACGAGATAGGTCTGGTTGAGTTTCAGCGGAGAGGTTGCGAACACAGGGTTGTTTGCTCCGCGCTCTATGCCCACCTTCACCTCGTCGGCGTTGTCGCCTTCGCCAATGTACAGTCGTCCCAGCTCGGTAGGCGCAATACCTCCGGCTATCTCTGATGCCTTCGTTCTGGGCACGAACGACATAACATAAACGTTGCCCTTCGGTTGAGCCTCCACGTTGATGAGAGCAGAGAAGTAGAGGTTGCCACTCTTCACGCCGTCGGCGTTGTCGGTGAACTTCACCATGAGGTCCTCGCCCTGCTTTGCAGATCCTATCTTCACACACTTAGCCGGTGCGTTGTCGTTGTAGCCGGCGTATGTGAGTTGCTTGTCGAGCACCTGGATGGGGTCTTCAGCATTCTTGCCATAGCGCACCCAGCCACCTTGCTCGTGGAGGTTGCCAGCCGGATAGTTGAAGTCGTCACTGAAACTGACTTGCGCTGCAACCGTCTCAGGTAGGCAGCACATCATTACGAATAGCATTGAAATCAATGAATGCCATGTCTTAAAGGAATAGAGCTGTTTCATGTCATTGAATGTTTAGTGTTTTTATTATAGTATATCTGATTTTTAAATTAATTTTTGCAAATATACTATTTTTTTAGATATGTAAAGTAAATTTCTGATATAAATATCAAATAGTATGGTATTTTTGTGTTGTTTGTTACAAATGTAACGCTAAAAAGGTTATGTGCTATCAGTGTGAGACTCTTCTCTGTGGATAGCACCAACCGTGGGTATAGTATAACAGCTTGGTTTGTGCAGCGGAGACTGCTCACCAACCAAGCTGTTGTGTCTGTAGAATTTACTTGAGGTACTCAGCGAGTTTTGCAACGGCGCGTGCGCGGTGCGATATGCCGTTCTTGATGTCCATGCCGAGCTGTGCGAACGACTCGTTGTAGCCCTCCGGCACGAAGATGGGGTCGTAGCCGAAGCCCTCTGTGCCCTGCTTCTCGCGCGATATGGTGCCGTGCACGATACCCTCGAAGAGCGTGTAGTCGGCTACGTCGCAGCGGCGTGCCAGAGCTATCACGGTGCGGAACTGCGCACGGCGGTCATCGCTGTCGCCCAAGCGTGCGAGCAGTTTCTGCATGTTGGCTTCCGAGTTGTGGTCGGTGCCTTCGGCGTAGCGTGCGGAGCGCACGCCCGGCTCGCCTCCAAGCTCCGGCACTTCGAGTCCGGTGTCATCGGCGAAGCAGTCGTAACCATAGTTATCCACTACGTAGCGTGCCTTCTGTATGGCATTACCCTCAAGCGTGTTGGCTGTCTCGGGTATGTCGGCGTGGCAGTTGATGTCTTCGAGTGAGAGCACGTGGAAGCGGTCGCCGAGTATGGCGCGTATCTCCGAGAGCTTGTGCTTGTTGTTGGTGGCGAAGACGATAGCCTTATTCTTCGGGGCTTGTTGTGATTTGTTCATGTTCTTTTGCCTTTTCTTTCTTTACCTTAACCTTTATCTGGTCGAATCCCTCGCCGTACACGCCGATGACGCTGCTCTGCGACACGAAGGCGCGCGGGTCAATCATCTTGATGAGTCGGAAGATGAGCACCGACTCGCTCTTCTTGGCGAGCAGACAGATCACCTTCATCTCCTTGCCCGTGTACCAGCCGTGACCGTCGAGAATGGTCAGCGTGTGGTCGGTCTTCTTCGTTATGGCACTGGCTATCTCGTTGTACTTGTGCGAGAATATGAAGAACTGCACCGATTGGCGTTGGACGCTCATCACGTAGTCGAGCATGGTACATTCGATGAACATCGTGCATAAACCGAACACTACCATCTGGCAACGCTGTGGGAACAGACCGAAAGAGTCGATGGTGAGACAGCTGCCTATGATGACGAGGTCGACCATGATAAGACCCTTGCCGAGCGATACATTATAGTGTTTGTTCACTACGGCAGCGATGATGTCTGTTCCACCCGTGCTGCCGTTGTTCAAGAACACTATTGCCAGTGACGTGCCGGTGAGCATACATCCTATGATGAGCGACATGAAGTCGTTGCCCTCGCCCATAAGCTTGTAGAAGGTGCCGTCGGGCATCTCCACTATCTTCTGCGCCAGGTCGAGCATCACGGTTATGACTATCGTGGCATAGATGGTTTTGGCAAGGAATTTTATTCCAAGCTCCTTCAGTGCTGCCACGATGAGCACAGCATTAATTATGAAAAATGTCCATTGAACTGGAAATTTTGTGGCATAGAATACGATGGCTCCGATACCTGCGATGCCTCCGGTTACGATTTCGTAAGGCAGCAGGAATACGGTGAACCCGAAGGTGTACAACATTAACCCGAGAGTGATGTTAAAATAGTCCTTCGCTTCTTGCCAGATAATTTTGCGGTCGATCATCATAGGAGTTACAGTTATTACATTATTATTTTAATGTATATAAGAAAAAGGAGTCGTCCGTATTACTTTATGACGACATTCACGATCTTCTTAGGTACGACAATCACCTTAACGACTTGTTTGCCGTCGAGGTATTTCGCGCTCTGCTCGTCGGCGAGCACTGCAGCCTGAATTTCGTCGTTGGTGGCGTCGGCTGCGAACTTCTTCTGGAAGCGTGCCTTGCCGTTGAACGACACTGTGAGCTGCACCTCGCTCTCCACGAGATACTGCGGGTTGAACACAGGCCATGCTGCGTCGCATACGGTTGTAGCGTTGCCTAAGGCGTGCCACAGCTCCTCGGCTATGTGCGGAGCGAACGGCGTGATGAGCACAACGAGCTGCTCGAGCACCTGCTTTGCGCGGCACTTCTGCTGTGCCAGCTCGCCCACGGCAATCATAAATGCCGAGATAGAGGTGTTGTACGAGAAGTTCTCGATGTCCTCTGTCACCTTCTTGATGAGCTTGTGCAGGCTCTTGAGGTTGTCGGCTGTAGGCTCTGCGTCTGTCGGCAGGAACTCGTCGGTGCGGTTCTCGTAGAACAGTGCCCAGAACTTCTTGAGGAATCGGAAGCAGCCGTCGATGCCGTTGGTGTCCCAAGGCTTGCTTGCCTCTACCGGACCGAGGAACATCTCGTACAGACGCAGCGTGTCGGCGCCGTACTTCTCCACAATCATGTCGGGGTTAACGACGTTGAACATCGACTTCGACATCTTCTCTACAGCCCAGCCGCAGATGTACTTGCCGTCCTCGAGCACGAACTCGGCGTTGGCATACTCCGGTCGCCATGCCTTGAACGCCTCGATGTCGAGCACGTCAGCGCTCACGATGTTCACGTCTACGTGTATCGGTGTCACGTCGTAGTCCTTGCGCAGGTTGTACGATACGAAGACGGGGGCAGCCTCTCCCCCCGCCCTCTCCGAGGAGAGGGAGCCGTTAGCCGTTGAGGCAACTCCGTCCTCCCCCTGGGGGGAGTTAGAGGGGGCTGTGCGGTTTATTCTATACACGAAGTTGGAGCGACCCTGAATCATGCCCTGGTTGACGAGTTTCTGATATGGCTCCTCCTTGCACGACACGCCGAGGTCGAAGAGGAACTTGTTCCAGAAGCGCGAGTAGATGAGGTGACCCGTAGCGTGCTCGCAACCTCCTACGTAGAGGTCTACGTTCTGCCAGTAGCTGTCGGCGTCCTTGCCCACGAGGCTGCTGTCGTTGTGCGGATCCATATAGCGCAGATAGTAAGCCGACGAGCCTGCGAAGCCCGGCATGGTGTTCAGCTCGAGTGGGAAGACGGTCTTGTTGTCCACAAGCGCCTTGTCCACCACCTGGCGTTTCTCCACGTCCCACGCCCACATCTTGGCGCGTCCCAATGGCGGCTCGCCGGTTTCTGTAGGCTTGTATGTCTCAATCTCGGGCAGCAGCAGCGGCAGGCAGTCCTCCGGCACCATCTGCGGCATACCGTCCTTGTAGTAAACTGGGAACGGCTCGCCCCAGTAGCGTTGGCGCGAGAAGATAGCGTCGCGCAGACGGTAGTTCACCTTCACGCGGCCCATGCCCTTCTCCGTCACGAACTGCTTTGTCTTAGCTATAGCCTCCTTTACGCTAAGTCCGTTGAGTGAGAAGCCGTCGAGTGTCTCCTTGCCTGCAGCAGGCGAGTTGCACACGATGCCCTCCTTTGCGTCGAAGCTCTCCTCCGACACGTCAGCACCCTCGATGAGCGGCGTGATAGGCAGGTTGAAGTGCTTGGCGAAGGCATAGTCGCGCGAGTCGTGCGCCGGAACAGCCATGATGGCTCCCGTGCCGTAGCCTGCAAGCACGTATTCTGAGATCCAGATAGGAATGTTCTCGCCGGTGAACGGGTTCACGGCATACGAGCCGCTGAACACGCCCGTCACGTTGCGGTTTGCCATGCGGTCGAGCTCCGTGCGCTTCTTCACGTACGCTAAGTACTCGTCCACCTCAGCCTTATGCTCCTTGGTGGTGAGCTGTGCTACGAGCTCGCTCTCCGGTGCCAGCACCATGAACGTAACGCCGAAGATAGTGTCGGCGCGAGTGGTGAAGATAGTGAATAGCCCCTCTCCGTCTCTCCCCGTCGGGGAGAGGGCTTTGAGGTTTGCCTTTATTTCTTTAATGGTGTTGTCTGTGTCTTGCAGAACCTGCTCGTTTGTAAAGCGCAACACTTTGAAACCTGCTTCGTTAAGGAAGTCAGAACGTAGTTTGTCTGCTTCCATTTGTTCAGCATCGTTATGGTAAGCTCCGTCAACCTCGATGATGAGCTTGCTGTTCAGTGCTACGAAATCAACTATAAAGTCGCCGATGATGTGCTGTCTTCTGAATTTCTCGCCCAATTGGTTGGCACGTAAAACCTCCCAAAGAGCCGCTTCTGCTTCAGTCTGATGCTTGCGGTTTTCTTTGGCGTTCTCTTTAAGAATTTCGTAGTTGAATGGGTGAGCGGTCTTGAATTTGTTCCAAGCATCCTCGAGCTCTCCCCCGACGGGGGAGTTGGAGGGGGCTATTCTGAACTGCATCTCCGTGCCCTCACTTCTGCCTATCCAGTTCTTCTGCGTCTCCTTGATAGAGTCGCTCCAGTCGACGGTGTCGAGACCGTCGAGCAGACGCTGCGAGTAAGCCGATGTGCGCAGACACCACTGCTGCATCTTCTTCTGCACGACAGGGAAGCCGCCGCGCTCGCTCACGCCGTTCACCACCTCGTCGTTGGCAAGCACGGTGCCCAGACCGGCGCACCAGTTCACCATCGTCTCGCCGAGGTAAGCTATGCGGTAGTTCATGAGCGTCTTCTGCTGCTCCACGTCGCTCATGGCACGCCATTCGTCGGCTGTGAACTCCAGATGCTCGCTCTCGGCAACGTCCAGTCCCTCGGTGCCCTTCTCGTTGAAGTGCTCCACGAGCTTCTCTATCGGCTCTGCCTTCTGGCAAGAGTTGCAGAAGAACGAGCCGAACATCTTCTCGAACGCCCACTGAGTCCAGTGGTAGTACTTCGGGTCGCAGGTGCGTATCTCGCGGTCCCAGTCGAATGAGAAGCCGATATTGTCGAGCTGCTGACGGTAGCGTGCGATGTTAGCCACGGTAGTCACCTCAGGGTGCTGACCGGTCTGTATGGCATACTGCTCAGCCGGCAGTCCGTATGCGTCGTAGCCCATAGGGTTGAGCACGTTGAAGCCCTTCAAACGCTTGTAGCGTGCGTAGATGTCCGATGCGATATAGCCAAGCGGATGGCCTACGTGCAGACCGGCTCCCGACGGGTAGGGGAACATGTTGAGTACGTAGAACTTCTCCTTTGCAGAGTCCTCGGTGGTGTGGTAAGTCTTGTCCTTCACCCACTGGCTCTGCCATCTCTTTTCTATTTCTCTGAAGTTATATTCCATTGTTTTTATACTGTTTTTATGCAAAGTTACGACTTTTACTTTATATATATGTGTGTTTGTGTCTTAAAATTTTGATATACAGTGTGCTTTCTCAGGGGGTGCACTTGTCTCAAGTGCACCAACTAAGCAAACGGTGCATTTCTCAGGGGGTGCAGCAGTCTCTGCTGCACCAACCAAGTAAACGGTGCATTTCTACTCGGTTGGTGCACTTGAGACAAGTGCACCCCCTATAGTACCACTACTTTTTTGACAGTTCCGTCCGAGTAGCGCACGATGTTCACGCCCTTCTTTGGTGTCGAGATGCGTTGTCCGTCGGTGGTGTAGCGTGCCACCTCGTGGCGGTTGCCGTCTGCGGTTGTGTGGTTGATGGCTGTAGGGCGTTGTCGTGGTGTGATGACGATGGGGTTGTCGTCGTAGCCCTCGCGCAGGTGGAGGTTCTCTACTGAGCACACCTCTGTCGACTGCTCGCCAATCCATCCGCACATCTGCAGCACGCCGGTCTGCACACGTATGAAGTCGGCGTGTGCGAGCTTCACGGGGTTGCCGTTGCTGTCTACCGCCCAGTCGAGGTCGAACGTGTTGTACATCTTGTCGTCCGTCGGTGCCGCATCGGCGTAGCCATACGCATCGGCAGCGTAGCGGTAGCTGATCCAGTTCTGCGGATTGTCGCTGTCCGTTCCGTCGCCGCCGCGGTTGATGGTGTTGTCGGGCAGTCGCGAGCCGCGGAACGTCAGTCTGTCGGCATCTATCCACGTGGGGTAGTACGACTGGTTGTGGAACGTCAGCTTCATCATGTAGCCAACGGTGTCGCGCTCAGCACCGTTGCGGTCGGTCCACTCGGCGCGGAACGGTATGTAGCGGTCGTACACGGAGTAGGGCTGCGTGTGCTCGCCTTGCTCGGCATCGGGTCGCTGGTAGGTGATGGTGACGTTCGGCATGGCGGTGGTGTAGTACTCCGACCCTGCCAGCTCGTACCACTCGGCTGTCTCGGGCGATGTGCCCACGCCGGCGTACACGATGCCCGGTTCTATCGATCCGCCGATGGTGGCTGCGCCGTACACTGGGTCGGCGGCAGCGTAGTAGGCGTTGCCGAGGATGCGCAGGTCGGAGCCGCGTGTGTTGGCTATCGGTTCTGTGAAGCCGAAGGTGATGTAGCCGCCGAAGGCTCCGAGCGATACGGGCAGCTGGTCAGCGAGTTGTGCTTCGCACGCCTGCAGTCGGTCGGCTTCGCTCATCATGGCATCGATGGCGGGCAGCTTGCCCACGAACTGACCTGGTGCAGGGCAGTATTCGAGCACTTTCACGTGTTGTGTTGTCTGTGCCGCTGCCAGCAAGGGCGCGGCGAGGAGTATCATTGTTGTTTTCATATTCTTGTTTTGTTCTTTCAGGGGGTGCACTTGTCTCAAGTGCACCAACCAAGTAAACGGTGCATTTCTTGTTCTGGCAGATGTTCTCCCACAGAATTCACGGAATTCACAGAATAGACTGGCAGAGGGTGTCCTCCCACAGAATTCACGGAATTCACAGAATAGACTGGCAGAGATGTTCTCCCACAGAATTCACGGAATTCACAGAATGGACTGGTAGAGGATGTTCTCCCACAGAATTCACGGAATTCACAGAATAGACTGGCGGAGATGTTCTCCCACAGAATTCACGGAATTCACAGAACAGACTGGCAGAGGGTGTCCTCCCACAGAATTCACGGAATTCACAGAATAGACTGGCAGAGGGTGTCCTCCCACAGAATTCACAGAATTCACAGAACAGACTGGTAGAGGATGTTCTCTCACAGAAATCACGGAATTCACAGAATAGACTGGCAGAGGATGTTCTCCCACAGAATTCACGGAATTCACAGAATAGACTTGCAGAGATGTTCTCCCACAGAATTCACGGAATTCACAGAATAGACTGGCAGAGATGTTCTCCCACAGATTTCACAGATTCTCACAGATGGTGTGTGTTTGGATTTCTGTGAATTCTGTGTATTCTGTGGGACCTCCCACGCTCCCAGTGAATCTGTGAAAATCTGTGCCATCTGTGGGAGAATTATTCTGGCTGCGTGGGTATGGCAGGGATGCCATACCCTCCTACAGTGCCACGAAGGCAGAGGGGTTCACGCCGCGCAGCAGGTAGCGGTTGAGCAGTGTGCCGGTGGGGCTGAACTCGTAGACATAGCCGTTGGTGGCGTAGGCGCGGGCATCCGATGCGTACATGTGGGCGGAGAGAGGCGAGATGTACAGCGCGTAGGGCGACTGCATGGCAGCTATCACGGAGTCGGCAGCAGCGTAGTCGGCGAGACCCTCGGAGGCAGAGAGCGACGGCAGGGCGATGGTGTGCGTGGAGAAGGCGTACTCGCCCGTGAGGTGCGAGTAGGCAGAGCCGAGACAGTAGAACCTGCCCTGCGCCGCGCAGCAGTACGTCGACGGGAAGTCGAAGACGCGGAACTCCTCCGATGCCATGTTCAGCACCACGGTGTGCGGCGGCGTGTTGTACATGTCGCCCGCAGCATTGATGCAGAGCCACTCGCGCCACTGCGCCACCTTGCCGTACAGGTTCTTGCAGCCCGTGTCGATGCGTCGCAGCTCGCGCATGGTCTGCGCGTCGACCACCGATATGGTCTGCTCGTAGCCGTGGTCCTGCGTCTGTGTGGAGTAGCCGCCCGTGTTGGCTATGTAGAGTCTGCCGTCGTAGTAGGCGATGCCCTCCGGCTCGTAGCCCACGTGGCAGGTGTCGACCACGAGCTTCGTCGTGAGGTCTATCTTCGCCACATATCCGTGGTCGGCGTACGATGTTACGTAGAGGTAGCCGCGATGGTCGGTAGCCATGCGCCGGTTGTTCGGTATGTTCTCCGTAGCAGCGATAGCGGTGCCGTCGGGACGTATGTACTGCACTATGTTCGACCAGTTGACGGAGATGGCTATCAGTGTGTCGTTCACCTGTAGTATGTCGTTGGCCGTGTCGCCGAGTCGCTCGCCAGGGTTCTGCTGCCGGAACCAGTGGTTGGTGAGCACGCCGTGGTTGAGCAGCGAGAGCGACGCGTTGTTCATGCCCCACAGACCCTCGCAGAGAATCAGCAGGCGATCGGCGCTGGCGGTGGGCTTACCGCCAATGGGCTTGTCGTCGGCAGGCTCCAGCGAGCACGAGGCGAGCAGCCACACGCACAGCACGGCGCAAGCACCGAGCCGGAAGCGTTGCAACGCACTGAGCGTTATGTGTTTCGGACGCAGGAACATAAGTATGCGGTTGAGATATTTCACTTGAAAAAATGTGTGTATATAGGTGCAAAGATACTATATTTATGTCAATAAATGTATAGAAAGTAACATTTTGATGAATAATTTGTTATTATTTCAATTTTTATATTTAACTTTGCAAGTTGTTACATGATTACAGAGCCGTAGGACATTACGGCATACGTTGGATGACTTCTTATTTTTAAATATAAACTGCATAATAATATTACTGATTTTTTTAAAAGAGACTATGAAGAAAGGTAGCTATGAGCAGCCTCGCATCACTATCTACGAGGTAGAGACCACAGCCATACTTGCAGGCAGTGGCAAACAAGATTCTGTACCGAACAAACAGAGCTTCAGCTTAGACAGAGAGGAGCTGACAAGCGGTGACGGCGACGGCGTTTGGGAGTAAGACTTTTATTTGTATCAACACAGAAAAACAATCAATCAACATGAAGAAGATATTGTATTCAGTATTTATGCTGGCTACAATGGTGCTTGCTGCGTGCAGCGACGACACCACCGAGCCAGCCGTAAAGCGTGGAATGGTGCTCAAGGCTAATGTTGAGAACACCGACACCCGTGCCACAATCACCGACAACGAGGGCAAATGGAAGTTCGCCTTTGCTACGAATGACGAGGTGAAGGTAGGTAATAATCAGGTGGAGGGCTACTACACATTTAAAAACAACGGCACCGAGTTCTCAAGCGCCGATGCCCTGCAGACTACTAAAGATGCCACTTGGTATGCTTACTTCCCCGGCGAGACGATTGACTTGAGAAATCAGTCGGGCACCTTAGCTGACGTTGCCAATAAGTACGCATTGGCTGGTGCTACCGCGACGCCTACAACCGGCTCTGCGGGCTTGACCGTAACGATGAAGGCGAAGGCAGCTGTGCTGCGTATCGTGGGCGTGAATAAGGACGAAAAGTTAGACATCAGCGTTAAGACTGCTGACGACGGTAAGTACGTTTCAGGTTTTAAGGCGGTTAAGAACTCGGAAGGCTTCAGCGTGGAGACAAGCGACACAAAGGTGTCGTTGCTCTCTAAGCAAGGCGCAGGAGTGTACTACGTAGTAGTGCCGGCAGGCGTGAAGATTTCTGTGTCTAACGGCGATAAATCTTTGTATAGCGGCGATAAACCCATGAGTACAACTAAGGCCGATGGTCTTAAAGCTGGCAAGTACTATACTCTGACTACAGGTATGACAAAAGGCTCTGCTGAGAATAAATTAGGCGAGACAATCGATTGGGTGCAGCTGTGGCCCGGTGGTCCGAAGTTCGCTGTAAAGAATGTGAAAGAAGAAATGACATGGTATGATGCTGCTACAAAGAAAGGTGATGAGTATGTGTGGGGTGCAAACTGGCGCACACCAACTGCAGATGAAGTATACGGAGAAGGAAAACTTAATTGTACATGGGATGAAAATGGTTTCCCGATAACAGTTGACGGTTCTCCATCTTTTGAATTAAAAGAACAAGAAGGATATATGACCGTTGTACTTACTGGTGTGCAGCCTGGATACACTAAGAATACATTGACTTTATACGATCAGATAAAAACGAACACTCATACTTTTGATTTTTGGACAGCTTCAGATTTTAAACTTGGCAACGATTACCGCGGTGTTCTATTTAATATTGAAGCGGATAAAGACAATAATGGTAAATTAAAAATTAAAACTTTTGGTCTAAACTATGTAAATTATAAAGACAAAAAATTCTTGGTTCGCCCTGTCCTTGCAGAATAATGCATTACCGTTTAATCGGTATTTATAAATATAAAAGCGGTGTGACATGTGATGTCGCACCGCTTTTTTCGGTATTATACATTTGTTGGTCATTATTTATTGCTATATGGTAGAACTAATAATGTGGTAAAAAGACGTGCTGCGCTCTGCTTTGCCGCTTGCCAGAGCAAGAAAGCCCTCCCTGCATGGTTCGCATCGGTCGACGCAGACATCCGCATCGGTCGACGCAGACATCCGCATCGGTCGGCGCAGACATCTGCATCGGTCGGCGCAGACATCCGCATCGGTCGGCGCAGACATCTGCATCGGTCGACGCAGATGTATTAATAGGAGGGTATGGCATCCCTGCCATACCCACGCAGCCACCCCCACGCCATCCGCAGCCATCTCCACGCAGCCACATGTACGCAGCAAATTGCGTGGGTATAGCAGGGATGCCATACCCTCCTATAGATAGTGCGACGTTGTGTGGGGCTTACTGCTTTGCCTGACATTCGAGCATAAACTCGTCAGCGATATACAGATTGCCGTAGAGATACAATCCGGTGTTTCGGTTGTGGAGGTCGGCGCAGGTCTGACTGCGATAGAAGAGGTCGAGCGCACGGGCTGGCGATACGTTCAGACGTTTGGATAGCTCGTAAGCCACACCGCCAATCTGATGACTTAATATCATGGTTTGGATAGCCGGCGACTTAATTCTTTCTTCAAATTCTTTCTGAGTCATAGAAGTGCAAGTATTTGTCAGTAAGTGTCTGGTTTAAAAGACAAATTTGGTTGTTTGGCTTATAGAAAGCCAATTGTTGCAGGGCAGTAGCAGAGTCGACAAGTCCCTGTATGTAGAGGTTGACGGTATCGATGACACGGTCGTTGGCTATGCCGCCCTCAACATAGTCGTATGCTGCTGCAAGGTTTTCGCCACGTCGGTTTGCCACGATAAATTCGAGCCATTCAGAATCATACGATGTGAATATCTTGTGCCTGCACTCTGCCAAAAATGCGTCACGGTCAAGGCTGTATATGTTCAGTAGCGGTTGTGCGTTGCGCTTGTCTGCCATAGTCTGCGCCCAACGCACTGCCTGCTCTTTTATATCGGTGACGTAGAAACCCCGACCGAAGTCTAACCTCGGACGTCCAAATGCACATATAGGTGAGCTGATTACTTCTGTAGCTCCATGATAAACGGTTAGCATGTTGCACTCCTTTCTCTATTCTGTATATACTCCTCAACGTCCTCCAGCACATACTCGTGGCTCTCGGTGTGTAGTGTGTCGTAGTTCTTGAGTATATAGTTCTCAATAGCCCCCACCTTACTCATTCTTTCATATACTTCGCTATAGTGTTTGCCCGTCTTTCTTGCTATTCCCTCCACACAAGATGCGGCAAAGGCAAGTTTCAGTTCGTCAAGTGGCAAACGTATCAGCTTTTCAAGATGTCGTTTCTCCATAGTGTATATATATTTTTTTCGTGAGGTTGAGTATGTATTCGTTTGGTTGCAAATATATAAAAAATATCATTCAGAGCCAAGCGGATGAGTATCAAAGTGGTGTGAGTGTGGCTAAAAAGCCCCATACGCACGGGCTTCAGAGCTGCCACTGCAGCGTGGCTTTCCAGTTGCGTCCGGGCATGGGGTAGCGCTTCACCACCTCGTGGCGCGAGTCGCAGAGGTTGTTGCACTCCACGGTGGCTTGCACGTAGTGGCGGCGTATGCGGAAGCGCTTGTTCAGCTTAAGGTCTACGGTCTGCCACGCGCCCAGCAGGTCGTCGCGGTTGTTGGAGATGAGCGCGAAGCGGTCGCCCGTGTATAGCCACGAGGTGCAGAGGCTCCAGCCGTCGTATGCGAGGTCGACGATGAGCGAGGCGCTGTGCAGCGGTGAGTAGGGTATGGTGTTGCGATACTCCGGGTCGTGGGGCGAGGAGTAGTCGCGGTCGCGCTGGCAGGTGTAGTTGGCGTTGGCGTTTAGCGAGAACTTGCCCCACGTGCGGTCGTAGCCGGCAGTGGCGGAGAGTCCCAACGACTTCACCAAGCCGAAGTTGACCATCGACCAGCGGAACTGGCTCTTCATCGGTATAGCCACAATCTTGTCCTCGATGCGGTTGTAGTAGGCGTCGAGGGCGAGGTGCAGATGGCGGTCCTTGTAGTCGACACCGAGGTCGAACTGCGAGGTGTACTCGGGGCGCAGCTGTGCGTTGCCCACGAGCGTGTAGTAGAGGTCGTTCAGTGTAGGTGCGCGGAAGATGCGCTTGTGGAAGGCACGCACGGTGAAGGCGTGGCGGTGCCACGAGGCGAGGAACATCGGCGTGAAGCGCGAGAGCGCGGCTGCGCTCTGCGCGGTGCGTGCCGAGTGGTCGCCGATGTGCGTGTAGAGCAGGGCGATGTTGCCCTCGAAACCGCGGTAGGAAGCGATGGCAGAGAGCAGCGACTTCGAGTCGAGACGGTAGACATACGCCGAGCGGTAGACGTTGGTAGTAAGGTCGCTCCAGCGCAGGTCGGTGCTCGCCGTGAGTGAGAGCCAGCTCGTGTTCCACGCCGCGGAGACAGAGCCGTACAGATCCTGCTGACGGTAGTGGTTGTCGCAGTGCATGGCGGCGGCGTTGGTAGAGGGGTCTTGCAGATAGCGCAGCCAGTCGTAGGCGTACTTCAGGTTGGTCTTCAGCGCGAAGCGGTCCCACGTGTGGCGGTAGGTGGACTGCAGGAAGAAGTTGCGGTCCCACTGGCGGTCGGTAGAGTCCCACTGGTCGGAGAGTCGGCGCACCACCGGTCCGGGCAGTCCGCGCTCAGAGCTGTAGAAGTAGGCGTGCGCCGTGAAGCCCTTGTAGAAGCCCGCCGCCTCAAGGCGGTAGAAGCTGATGTCGGAGTTGCGCCGCTTGCCCACGGTGTCCTCCGAAGCCGACTGGAAGCGGAACGGATAGCCACCGTCGGTGCGCTGGTATTCGGCATCGACGAAGAGAATGTTCCTGAAAGAGAAGTACGTCTTCAGCTTCTGCAGACCGAACGAGCCCGTGCCGTATTCCACGTTGAAAGCGGTGGAGTCGGGTCGGCGTGTCTGCAGGTAGACCGTAGCCGCCGACGCATACTCCGACGCCGACTGCAGTCGCTCGTTGCGGTTGGCGTTGTAGAGTGCCACCGACTCCATGTTCGAGAGCGAGTAGCGACCGAGGTCGATCTGTCCGTTTTGCGCGTTGGTGATGCGTATGCCGTCGAGGTACACGCCCACGTGCTGCGAGCCGAGCGACCGCACGTTCACTGTCTTCAGTCCGCCCAGTCCGCCGTAGTCCTTAATCTGCACGCCCGAGAAATACTTCAGCGCGTCGGCTACCGAGGTCGTTGAGAGGTCTTGCAGCGCAGCCCCGGAGAGCGTTTGCGAGGGGGTGAGATAATGCGGACGCACGCCCACAACCGCCACGTCCCGAATCGTGTGTACGGAGTCGAGACGTGAGGTTTGGGCGTGCGTCGATATAGCGATAAAAAAGAGTAGTATTATATAATGTATGCGCATGTTTACTTAACAACGACCTTCTTAACCGTTCCGTCAGAGTAGCGCACGATGTTCAGACCCTTCTGCGCACCCTGCAGCAGCTTGCCGTCGACAGAGTAGCGAGCCACTTCGCGCACATCAGCGTTGTCCTCAACCGACGAGATGGCAGTGGTGCTCTTCAGAGCGAATACCGGCATCTCCGGGAACCAGAAGTTCTTCTCCATAGGGTACGCCTGCTTCATTGTGCCCGTTGTAGCGTCGTAGACGCGCAACTCAGACTCGTCGCCCCATGCCGAGCCCTTGGTTACGCTCAGGTAGAGGTCGCCCGAATAGGGGTTCATACGGCAAGCAGCACCATAGACGTAAGGCTTCTCCTTGGCAGCGGTGAAGTCGAGCAGGAGCGACACCTGGCGCGAGTCGATATCGAACTTGTAGATGTGCTGACCGTTCGACCAGTCGCCCGTAGCACCGTTCCAGAACAGAGCGTTCTCGGTGGTGGAAGCCGTGAAGCAGTCGGGGTTCCATGCGCCCCAGCTGTTGGTAGGAGGATAAACGCCCTCGGGCAGGTTGACGGTCTCGGTAGAGTAGTCAGACGGGTTGAACTTCACGATGTGTGCGACAGCCTTTGTCGACTTGCTGCAGGTGAGCCAGATAGAGCCGTCCTTAGCCTGCACGATAGAGTTGTACGAGCCCTCGCCCTCGTTGTTCACGGTCTTGAGCAGCTCAGCCTTGGCAGCGTCGATGACCAAGAGACCGCGGCGCTGGTCAACGGCATACACCTTGCCGTCGGCGTACACCATGTTGCCCGTCTGGTTGTTAGCCAAGCCGTCGGTGCCGGCGATGAGCGAGCCCACGGTGTTGTCGGCGAGGTTGAACGTGAAGACACCCTCGGTAGTGCTGAGGAAGCCCTTGCCAAGCTCCTTGACGGGGAGGAACGCTCTGCCGTCGGCAGCAGCCGTGCCGTCGGCGTTGAGGATAGTGTTGATCTGAGCGAGCACCTCCATAGTCTTGGCGTCGCACACGGTGAGCGTAGGGTCGTTAGCCTCCTTGTCGGCAACGCTCTTCTTCTTCGATACGATGTACATCTTGCCGTCGTCGATGGTGGCGTAGCAGCCCGTTGTGCCGAGCTCGTAGGTCTCGCTGTTCTTAGCGAGAGCCACGCGATACTCCCATTTGCCAGCCTTGTCGAGATAGTTGATCGTAGCCTTCTCCTTGCCGAACGATCCCTCGTTGAGCATGAACACGCCGTCGGTGTACTCCTTCTGCTGTGCAGAAACAGACGTAGTTAGAAACATTCCGCCGATGAGGGCAGAAACAAAAAGTGTAAAGTTCTTCATATTATTTATATAATGTAAGTGTTACGGTCATACGCGCCCAACCCGCGAGGCGCACAGCGATGACTCCATCGGCAAATGAGTTTCGGCAGGTCTTCTGACTCGCCGCCCAGACGCGAACACCTTCCCAAAGCATAGGAGGGTATGGCATCCCTGCCATACCCACGCATCCTGCAAAGAGCTTTATAGAAGGGTATGGCATCCCTGCCATACCCACGCACTCAGCACGGAGATGCATGGCTTCAGTGGTTCTCTCGTTCGCGCCCGTAGATAAGGGCGGCTCACAGCTGCGGGACAGTCGGGGACTCTCACCCCATTCCCTTTTAATCGCACAGCTCCTCAGCAGGGTGTTTCAAGTGGGAGCGTTGCGAACCGTTGCGAGTGCAAAGTTAAAGAATAATATTGAGAAAATAAAAAAATATAGCGAAATACTTGACATCGCTTGCGCACGTGTGCGTTTTCTTGTTGCGTTTTCCAAAAAACAAGAGAAATGCAAATTTCTCTTTCTTTTTCTTTAATAATTCAAACTTTTGTAGTAATTTTGGGGCGGTATTAATTCTGTATTGGCGGATTCTGATACTGAAAAGTGCAGTTGAAGTCTTATGGAGGTAGCACACGCCGAGCGGAAGCATGGAAGATTAATCCGAAATGCAGAAGCGGTTGGGTGGGCAGAATACCAGACATAAAAGGCGTTTACACACGCTCTGTTTGAGACCCGATCGGAATCTTGCAACCATTACGAAATTGTTGTCTCGGACTTAGCAACGGTAGATGTCCCAGGGTGTGATTGTATCACTCCTCATTTCCAGCAATGGAAGGATTGTATCTATTTAATTAGGTGCAATCTTTTAGGTTGGTTAGGGGAGAAAATATGTTCATATCGGCGTGGGCTCTAACGTTGTCTGTTCGACAACAATAGGTAATGCAAGAGCCTCGACGGGTAGAATAGACAACGGCGAATCCACGCTTTATTGTGTCTATATCTAATATTTAATAGGAATAGCCGATATGAACGCATTGACTGATGCCGACACCCGACGAGGCGGGAAAAATCCTCCTCACGCTGGACTTACCTCCAGTGTCTCCCCCAAAGCTCACAGTGATGGGGTGTCCTCTCCTAATGTACCTATAGGAAATGGCGAAAAACCTGCTTGGTTTGCTTTGCGAGTGACCTATGGCAGAGTGGAAAAAGCTGCGGAACTTCTCCGTAAAGAAAAAGTTGAGACGTTTGTCGCTCAACACACTATATCTCGCATCATCAACGGTCAAAAGGTATTCTTCAAAGAATCGCTTATCCCCAATGTCTTTTTTGCTCGTATGACACCGAGCCATGCACATTTTCTCCTTGAGCCATCAGCTCAACATCTACCATCTTACATTCGCTTTTTCCGTAACAAACTGCTTCCACGTCAAGCTGACATGATGCATCCTCCTATTGTTATATCAAACAAGGAAATGGATAATTTCATGAAGCTTGTCAGTGTGAAGAGTGAACATATAAAAGTGGTGGATAAAGAAAAGTGTCGCTTCAAAACAGGCGAGGAAGTACTTGTCATAGATGGAGCATTCAAAGGTGTTCGTGGTAAGGTGGCGAGAGTTTCGAGCGAACAACGTGTGGTAATTGAATTAACCAGTCACTGGCTGATTGCTACGGCATATATACCAACAGCTTTTGTCTATAAAATAATGCCTAAAAAAGCAAGAAATAGCAGAATGATGCTTTTATTTTGAGTTTCAAATGGTTGTGGCAGTCGTTGGCTTTAGTTGGCAGTGACAAGGAAATGAGAAAAAAGCAGATTAGAGAAGTAGAAACGCTTTCAAATCATTACCTCTCAGAAACGCCCTAATAAGCATTTTTAACGGTGGCGGTTCAATCTTCTCCATTCTGCGCAGGTTTTGGTTTTGCCATGCAACTCTCATAGTTTAATTTTGCACCGAACAAAAAAGTAAGAATTATGAGATGCACTTTCAAGACAGT
>ENA-UEOY01000147-UEOY01000147.1-human-gut-metagenome-genome-assembly--contig:-NODE-147-length-30655-cov-4.471744_pt1 | contig 30655 bp, 27 predicted proteins | sample MGYA00242892_ERZ507900 | MGnify/ENA primary metagenome ERZ507900 (study PRJEB26167, sample SAMN06115427) | human gut metagenome | host: Homo sapiens | place: China:Henan | collected 2015-04-15 | study...
ATATCCGCAGATTCCGGATATTTAATTTGGACTAGTCTTTTAAATAACCAACCGGTCAAAATACTTAGAAGACAAAAGTGACAGGGGAAAATGTTCACTCTATCTTCCGACCGGCGATCTGAAAACCGGCTCTTATTTCAAAACCATAATCTGAAAAACGGGGGATTAACTTAAAAGTTTTGTTTTAGTGAATTATTCTTTAATTATTCTACCCAATATTTTCTGAAAGGTCTAAAACCGTGTCTGATTTAAATGTTTATAGTTATTTCATGACCGGGGGCAATTAAAAACCCCAGGCAGATGGGCTGATTGCCACTATCCGCCTGGGGTTTGAAATCAGATGCCAGGTATCCTAAAACCGGCTTCCTGTATATCCAGTCCGCCTGAAATTTTATTCTCCGGGAAATCCGGAAAATGGACGCTTATATTCTGCGGCATGAGCCGCGAGATTCGGGTGATATTTCCCGGGGCCATATTCGCGTCGCGTAAAGGTTACAGCCGGCAGTGCGTCCCTCTCCGCTTCTCCGCTGATACCGGATGCGGCTTCTGTTTTGGCTTTCTGCCACCGATCATTTTCCTCAGCGGCCACCGCGAGCCAGGTATAGGCTTCAAGCGAATCTGACGGCACCCCGATTCCCTTCAGGTAGCAGAGTCCAATAGCCGCAAGCGCGTCCGGCTCCGCCCCCTTGGCCGCCTTTTCAATCAGCCGCGCTCCTTCCGCTTCATTTTTATCGATCCCCGCATCCGGATCTCCCTTCAGCATGAGGAGCCCAAGGAGATACTGCGCCCTGGGCAGACCTTTATCTGCCGCCGCTCTGATCTGAGCAGCTCCTTCACGCCGCGTAGGGGCGTTTTCAGACATCATTTTCCCGAATCCCACCGCATACAGCGCTCCGGCGTTGCCTCCTGCGGCCAGAGCGGATATCTGATCCACTGCGGCCTGTCCCTCTTCCATGGCTCCCAGCCCCCGTACCTCCATTTCGGCTTTCGCGGCCAGGGCATCTTCATTTCCTTCCTTCGCGGCCTGCGAGGCCCAGACATAAGACTCTTTCCAATCCTCCTTCACACCCCGGATGCCAAAGCCGTACCTCACCGCAGCTTCGAGCGCAGCCTCCGGGTTTCCCTTCTCCGCGGCATCCGCAAGCGCTTCGAGCTTCATCGCAGAAACCCCTTTCGGACGATTTGCCCGTCCGGCTGTGAAATACACCGCGGCTGCCAGCACCACAACAGCAATAAGGAAGATCTGAAAGGATTTCATGGGGGCTCCAGTAGCAATAATTGGATTACGGAAAATATCCCTTTCGGGATAGATTCAACTGCGCGGAAATTATTTTAAAAATATTAACTTCCCCGGCATTAGAAGGTATTTGTCTTGATCCAAGGCTAAGCCTACTGAAACATCCTCCGTAGCGTATGTGTGGTAGGGTTACCGAAATTGTAAAGACTTTGTTTTTGTTTTGATGAATGTCAAAGATTTACATTCGGTTTCTGAGACATGATGAATCTAACCTTTCGGCAAACCCGCGAAAACAGGGAACGGAAAGGCTACTGATTCTGAAACCATTAAGGGGTTCTCATCATGTCTGAAACAATCGCCCAGCGACGGCATATGCTGATGCGCTACGGGTCGATGATTGCGGGGCCGCTGCTCTGCGCACTGATTTATTTTTCAATGCCATCGACCTATAGCCTTGCAGATGGTTCGGTCGCGCAATTCTCTTCCGCGGGCCGTGCCTGTCTTGGCGTCCTTGTCTGGATGGCCATCTGGTGGTGCTTTGAAACAGTGCCTATCGCAGTAACTTCCATGCTGCCGATGGTGCTCTTCCCGCTTTTCCAGGTTACCAAGGTCAGCGCCGCTATGGCGCCTTACGCCTCGGATACCGTGTTCCTCTTCCTCGGTGCGTTCATGCTCGCTGGCGGCGTGATGCGCTGGGGTCTTGACCGCCGCATCGCGCTCGTCGTGATGAGTTTCGTCGGCACGACTCCGAAGCGGATGGTTTTCGGCCTGATGCTGACCACCACGTTCCTCTCTGCCTTCATGAGCAACACGGCAACGGCTGCCATGATGGTGCCGGTCGCGATGGCTCTGATCACGCTCGTCCACTCGACGAAGGCGGCTGGCGATCCTGACGCGGTTACGCACGAACGTAATTTCTCGCTCTGCATTCTGCTTGCTCTTGCCTACGGCGCCTCAATCGGCGGCATGGCTACCCTGATCGGTTCGCCCCCTAACGGCATTTACATGCGCTTTATGGAGCAGACCTACGGCCAGGTTGTGAGCATCGCGAGCTGGATGAAGGTTGGTGTTCCGGTTACCCTGCTGCTCTTCATTGTCTCCTTCTTTGTTCTTACCGGACTGATGTTCCGCAATATGGGCGGATCGGTTCCTGGCGGCAAGGAATGGGTGCGAAACGAACTGCGCAGCATGGGCAAGCTCTCCACCGGTGAAAAGGCTGTGGGTCTCTGCTTCCTGATCGCCGCTGTCCTCTGGTTCTCCGGCGCTCAGCTCCGCGGTATCAACATCGACGGTTGGCAGCCCTTCAAGTACCTCACGGATGCTGTGATCGCCATGGGTATGGGCATTGTTCCCTTCCTGATCCCGGTTGACCGCAAGGGTACGATGGCTATGGACTGGAAGACCGCAAATGAAGCGATTTCCTGGGACGTGCTGCTCCTCTTCGGCGGCGGTCTGTCTCTCGCCTCTGCTATTCAGCACACGGGCGTTGCCCAGCTGATCGGTGCTCAGGTTGCTGTCCTTGCTGGCTCTCCGTTCCCGGTCGTGCTCTTCGGTGTGGTCTTCATCGTCACCTTCGCCACCGGCGTTACCTCGAATACCGCCCTGGCCGCAATGATGATGCCGCTGCTCGCCGCTGTCGCCAATGCCCTTGGCCTTCCGCCGCAGCCGATCCTGATGGGTACTGCCCTTGCAGCTTCCGCAGCCTTCATCCTGCCGATTTCGACGCCGCCTAACGCGATCGTCTTCGGTACCGGCAAGATCAAAATCGCGGATATGTTCAGAGCAGGTATTCTGATCAACTTCGTGGCAATCTTCGTGATCACCGGCGTCATGCTCCTGCTTGACTGATCGGTAGAAAACTGAAGCATTAAAGGCAAAGCTCCGATTCCCTTAAAAAGGGACCGGAGCTTTTCTTTGTTCATCGCGGAACATGCGCTACGATACCTCACCGCAACTTATTTCCAATTACCAGAAAAAAAGAAATGAACGCAACGACCGATAACAAGCCTCAGCACTCCGCCGCCACACTGACGACGGTCCTCCTTTCACGCCCTGAATTCTCTGCGAAGCAGTATGTGCAGAATCTGAAAGCTGACTGGGGTTTTGAAATCCCCGCGACCGACATCGGAGAGGAGAACGGCTCTGTCGTTACGATGATCGGCGGCATGATGGTTTCTGTCTTCATGACCCCGGTTCCGGTCGAAGACGGAAAGGCTGAGCGTGAGGCGCTCACCAATTACCTTTGGGACGGCGCTGTCACGGCCGCAAAAGAGCATAAGGCCTACGTTACGGTCACCGTGCAGCATAACAACACGGATCCGGTCGTTGCCGCGACGCTCGCGGTGAAGCTCACTGCTTCCATTCTCCGGCAGGCGGCAGCCACCGCTGTTCTTACCTGCGGAACCGTGATGTCTCCGCGCTTCTACTCGGAATCCGCCGCCTCCGGCTGTGAAGGGCACCGCGTTCCGGTGATGAATCTCGTTTACTTCGGCGTCTACACCGAGAACGAGGGGCAGACCATGAATGGCTATACCTTCGGTCTCTCGAAACTCGGGTGCGAAGAAGTTGAAATCCTCAATTCTCTCCGGGAGCCGCAGGAAATCTTCGAAATGCTGACTACCGCCGCCACGTACATGCTCGACTATCACGTCAAGCTGAAGAACGGCGATACGATCGGCCTGAAGGAAGGAGAAAACTTCGCCATTTCCGAAGGGAAGGGCCAGGCGGTCGACGGCCAGTCTCTTAAGATCGCCTTTTAAGAGAATTTCCGCATCATGACGGAGTCCGCGGAAGAAAAGTCTGAAGACTGGCTTTCCCAGGCGCGGACTCTTCGTTCACAGAATCTCTGGCACGCGCTTCTTCGGCTCCCTGTACCCCATTCCGCTGAGTCAGATCCTGAAGTCTGTCTGCTTCTCGCCGAAGCCCTGCTGAAGGACCAGCAGGACGCCAGCAGGGATGCTGCGCTGCGGGCCCTGTCACTTCTTCCCTCCCCTCTCAGAACGCCTGCGCTTCACCCGCGCGCCCTGCTCCTCTCGGGACTCGCCAGACTGGCCCTGGATCAGTGGGATGCTGCTGAGTCTGCTCTTTCCGAAGCCAGGTCGCTGCTTCCTCCCGAGAGCCCAGCCGGAAACGAGGCGGCAAAGGCGCTCGAAGAAACCGCGAGCCGCACAGTCCTTCCGCTCTTCCGACATCCTTTTGCCGCCCGTGCGGCGGAATTCTGGGAAGCGGCCGCGGCGGGAGAAGACCCATCACCCCTTCTGGTCCGGATTTTCGGCGATCAGGGGTTTCCTGCCTGGGCAGAATCCGACGCCCGCAGCATAGCCTTCTCCTCCTTCGGGGTCCGGGAGACCGCGATTCTGCTCGACGTTCTCATCAAACTCGCTCCGGATGATGCTGAACGAGATCTGACACTGACTCTCGGAATACCGGCATCCGCGGCCCCTGTCCGTCTGCCATCCGGCGGGCTTCTGCCGGTACGGGACGCGCTCTTTAGGGTAAATGGATTTTCAGATGACAGATGCGCTTCAGTCTCCATCCACTCAGAAGCACTCTCGGTCATTCAGGATCCCGCAGAACGCGCCGCGGCAGCCTTTATGACAGCCGCCCGGGCGATCGGAGAAATCCGTGCAATGCGGTGCCTCACCGCGTTTCCTGCCATAACTTCTGATGAGGAAGAGGGGCGTTTTCTGAGCGCTCAGGCGTTCGCCGCCGCCCTGAGAACCCGATTCTCAGAAAAGGACTGGGAAAAACTTTCTGACCCCGATCAGCTTCTCGAAAGTGAGACCAGATACCGGGTTCCGGATTCAGCCAGTAATGAACCGCTTTTTTCAGGTCTTGAGGAAGGTGCAACCCGTTTACCCGGTTTTTCCCGGGCTTTCATTCAGGGATCCGCGGGCGACACGCCGTTTCTCGCGGCCGGAGCTGTCTGCGGTGCGTTCCTCATCTCCGGCGAGGTAACAGGGAATGAGAAAACCTGCCGGAAACTCCTTCGTGACCTTGGAAACGAAACCGCTTTTTTCGTCCCGCTCGGGTTCCTCTATGGAAGAGCGGGCATCCGGCTCGACTTTCTCGCGCTAGCCCCAGATGTCTTCGATATCGCGGAAGCCTATTTCTCAAGGCACTTCCGGAGAGGCAGCGTCCGGTTTTCAAGGTTCAGGCACCGAACCTCGGCTTCATCCCGGTCTGAACCCTCACAGCTTCCTGTTGAGATTTACCGGCAGCTTTAGCCTGCTGCCTTTTTCGCTTCCTTCTCTACCCTCGCGCCATCGAGAATCAGGATCAGAATCGCGCCGATGATGAGCGCGATACCGGCGATTGTCGGAAGACTGCTGTCTTCACCCAGAAGGAAAATACCGAGGCAGGCTGCTCCCATCGGCTCTGCAAGCGAAAGCGTTGCCGACACAACCGGCGCCGTCGTTTTCATGCCAAGGAAGAAAAGTCCGAAACCAAGTCCCCCCGCAATACCAAACGCGGCCGAGACGAGAAGCCCCCGGGGTGAACTCCAGATCCAGTCAATCGGAAAGAGCACCAGAACCGGTGCGAGCATCACGCTGATCATGCAGAGTCCGATCATGATGCCCGCCTCAGGCTGCATATGAGAGGACACCTCAGGACTCGCGTTCATATAGATACCGTAGACCATGGCGCCCAAAAGCGGCACGATGACCCAGCCAAGATTCCCGGCCTCAAAGCTTTTGATATTGAGAAGCCCGATTCCGACCACTGCGATCAGCGTGGCGACGTACCAGATTGGCCGCGGTGAATGACCGAGCACGAATTTCGCCACAATCGCTGACATGATCGGTGTCGCGCCGACACAGACCACGGTGCCCACCGCCACACCAAGCTTCAGCGCTCCGAAAAAGAAGAAGAGCTGATAAAGACACGTGCAGCAGGCGCAGATAATGATGGCGCGCCAGGGAAGGTCCGCTGTGAGCTTCGGGAGTTTTCCGGTCGCGGCGCACCACAGAAAAAGGAAGAAGGCCGACGTTACCATCCGGACCTCGGCAATCACCCACGGGGTCGCTCCGGCCGGAGCGAGCGCCTGAAGCGTTCCCGTAACCGAGAAGCAGAGCGCGCTTAAGAGAATAAGAATCGGACCGGCAAGACGGGACTGCATGGAAACCTCATTTCGTTCTTAAATTCCGCCGGGCATTTCGCCTTCCGGGGAAGCGGAATTTTTGTGTTATCTGATGATTCTAAACTACGATCACCGCCATATGGGACGCAGAGCTGGTTCTCCACCGGCAGGCTGCTCCCAAGGTGATGCAAAATAGACCTATCTCTTCTGGAGGGCTCTAATTTCCATGCGCATGGTATCCGAAAACCGCCGTATCTTCGATGCAGAACGGGAGCAGCTGATCGAAGCATTCAAACGCGATCATGACAGCGCAAAGCTTCTTTCGTCCACAAGCGCTGCCACAGACCGCGCCGTACTCCGGGAGTTTGCCGCACACACCCTGCCGGACGGCATCGCGCTTGTTGCAGTCGGCGGTTACGGCCGCGCGGAAATGTTCCCCTACTCTGACCTTGATCTTCTCGTTCTCGTGCCGCCGGGTCTGACGGAAGAGGAACGCTCTCCAATTCAGAGCTTTATTACATCGCTCTGGGATCTCGGTCTCACCGTAGGCGCTACCGAACGAACCGTGACCGAGTGCCTCGCTGCCGCAAGTGACATCACGGTCTGCACCTCTCTTCTGGAGTCGCGGTTTATCGGCGGGAGCCGTGCGCTCTTCGATGAATTCCAGTGTGAATTCACGATGCAGCTGGTACCGCGCGACTTTTTCCGCGACAAGATGCTCGAAATGCATCAACGGCATGCCCGGGCCGGTGACTCCCCCTACGCGCTCGAACCCAACGTCAAAGAGAATCCCGGGGGTCTTCGGGACCTGCAGGTCTTTATGTGGGTCGCGCGGGCATCCGGTTTCGGAAAATCCCTTCAGGATTTTGCCGCTCATGGACTGATCACAACGAAAGAGGCGGCAGAGCTCCGCCGCGCGATGGTTTTTCTGCAGAAACTGCGCGTTTACCTCCATATCGAAGCCCATCGGCATGAGGACCGGCTGCTCTTTGATCTGCAGGCCGCGGTCGCTGCAGACCTGGGTTTCAAGGACAGCGAGGCATTCCGGGCTTCCGAAGCTCTGATGAAGAGCTACTACCGGAACGCGAAGTCCGTGATTCAGCTTTCACTCATCCTTCTTCAGGTGCTGTCTGAAAAATACACGGGGAAAAACGCGGCTCCGATCCGCCCGATCGATTCCGAATTCGGTCTCCGGGGGGAAGAGCTGGATCTGCTGCGCCGCGGGGTATTTGATCGTCACCCGGAGGCGATGCTGCGGGCGTTTTACCTGCGGGCGACCTGGCCCGGGATTTCGCGCGAAAGCACGGCGCTCCTTCGGGCGCTCTGGCATACACTCCGAAACCCTGACGTCAATCTCGCGCCGACAGACGAAGGCCGGAAGATCTTTCTCGATATCCTGAAGCTGGATAAGGGCGTCTACCGGACACTCCGGAACATGAATACCTGGGGGATCCTAGATCATATTCTTCCCCCCTGGGCCCGGATTGACGGGCAGATGCAGCATGACCTATTCCACGTGTACACGGTTGATCAGCATACGATTCAGGTGATCCGCGGGCTCAGGCACCTGGTGTACGCCGAACACGCGCATGAGTTTCCGCTTCTTTCGCAGCTGATGGCGGAGCTCCCCGACACCTGGCGTCTGATCGTCGCGGCGCTCTTTCACGATATCGGCAAAGGCCGCGGCGGGGATCATTCGAAAATCGGTGAGGAGGAAGTGCGGGAATTCTGCCGCAGTTACGGCATTACCCCGGAGGACACCGAGTTTATTGCCTTCCTTGTCCGCGACCATCTCACTATGAGTCATGTAGCCCAGAAAGAAGATATCTCGGACCCCGCGGTGCTGCAGCGGTTTGCTGACCGCGTGGGGACTTCCGACCGGCTGAAGGCACTCTATCTGCTGACCGTTTCGGATATCCGCGCAACTGGTCCAAAGGTCTGGAATAACTGGAAGGGACAGCTTCTTGAGCGGCTCTACTTTCACGCGGCCGCCCTTCTCGGCGGTGCCGCCCCGACCCGCAGTTCCATTCTGGAAATGAGGAAAAGCACCGCGCTTGATATCGCGATGGCGTCGGGTCTCACGGAAGAAGACTGCACGAAGCTCTGGGAAAAGCTGGATGTCGCCTATTTCCTCCGGCATACCCCGGAAGATATTGCCTGGCACGCGACTGAGCTCTGCCGCTCAAACGGAGAATTCCCGCTTGTCCGTGTCCGGATGACACCGCATCGGATGTATGAAGTGCTGGTCTGCGCGGATGATGAAAAGGGGCTCTTCCTGAAACTCGTGTCAGCCCTTCAGAAGTCGAGCCTCTCGGTTCTTGATGCCCGGATTCACACAACGCGTGACGGCAAGGCTCTGGATACCTTCCTCGCGATGGACGCCGGGAAACGGCCGGAGCCGCAGGAAGTTTTTGAAATCGCGTCCTCAAATATCCTAGACTCCCTTTCAGGGCGGCGGGCGCTGCCGCCGGTACGCCTTGGACCGCTCTCCCGCCGCTCCAAGCACTTCCCGATCCGTCCTCAGGTGCTGATCGAACCGGATGCGAGCGGCACCACGTACCTGCTGACGCTCTCCTGCAACGACAGACTCGGTCTCCTCTACGCCATCTCAAGCGTTCTCTCCCGTTTCGGCGTGAACCTTCAGACCGCCAAGATTTCGACGCTGGGCGAGCGGGTGGAGGATATCTTCCAGATTTCGGGCGACATTCTTGCGGACTCGAATGTGTGCCTTAAGATAGCAGCTGAACTGATTGAAACGATTGCGCCTGCGGAAAAGTCTGCCGGTGCTTCCCGCATTACAAAAAGGTGACTCAACCCATGGCAAGCGCCAACCCTCTCAACCTCTTCGCAGCCCAGAGTCTCGACCGGGCAGCCCCTGAACTGGCTTCCCTCTTTCAGGAAGAAACCGGCACGGAAGTCATTGTCAAACTCGGACACTCAGGCTTTCTCCGTACTGAAATCGAGGGGAACCTTCCCTGCGATATCTTCTGCTCCGCTGATACCGGACATCCGAAAGCCCTGCTCACCGCGCTGAAGGCCACAAAGGGCTTTGTCTACGCCCGGAACCGGCTGGTTGTCGTCTCCAGAGAGGAGCGTCGGTTTATGCGGAGCACCTGGCTCTCGCTGCTTACGGATCCCTCGATCACAATCGGCATCAGCACGCCGAATGTTTCACCCGAAGGCGACTGGGCCAAGGTCCTCTTTAAAAACGTTGCCAAGGTCTACAGGAGTGAACCTGGCGCCTCCATCATCAGCCAGCACGCGATCCCTCTGGTCGGCGGGAACCATACGGCAGAAGATCTGCGGGGGGAAACCGCCGCAGGCTTCATGCTGCGGCACGGAGTGGACACTGCCGTGGTCTACGCAAGCGACACTGACCGGATGAAAAAGGAAGGACTTGTGATTTATGAAATCCCGGACGAAGTGATGCCTGAGATTCTCTTCGGGGCGTGCCATCCGAGATCAGGGAAATGTCCCACGAAGAATTGCGACGCATTCGCGGAGTTTTTGCTTTCAGACAAAGCTCAGGCAGTTTTCCGTAAATTCGGGTTCCTTCCCCCTACCGAAAAATCCGTGAAACTCTAGAATACCGCCCTCAAGGAATTCTTTTTTATATCAGACACAAACATGAACCGCACGACGCTTCTCAACTGGGTTCTTCCGATTGCTATTCTTCTCGGAGCCGCGGCTCCGCACAGCCACGCCGCAACGCTGACCGGGCAGGTTGTGAAGGTGGCGGACGGCGACACCGTGACCGTTCTCGCGCAGAATGGCACCCGTTACCGCGTGAGGTTCCTTGGAATCGACGCGCCGGAAAAGAATCAGGCGTTCGGTCAGGACTCACGTCAGAACCTCGACCGTCTGGTGTACCGGAAGCAGGTCACGGTCGACTATAACGGCAACGACCGCTATGGCCGGATCGTAGGCAAAGTGCTGCTCGATGGGAAGAACATCAACCTTGAGCAGATAAAGAGCGGCAGCGCCTGGTTCTACCGCCACTATGCGAAGGACGTGGCCCCTGCCGATCGCAAGGCTTACGAGGCGGCTGAGGACGCTGCCAAGTCCGCGAAACTCGGTCTCTGGAAGGACGCCTCTCCCACGCCACCCTGGGATTTCCGGGCATCGGAACGGAAGGCCACTGACACCTCAGGCCGCCACGGCAGGCACTGATTCTCATATTTCCAGATTCCTGATACACAGAAGCCCCGCGTGAAAAATTCACCGCGGGGCTCTTTTCTCCCGAAATCAGTCCTTATTTATTCCGCTTCTTCCACTCTTTCTTTGAGAGCAGGAGAACCGTATCCTCTTCAGCGAGCCCCTGGAGACCATGCCCCGCGGGGACACCTCCGACGTCGCCCGACAGATAGGCTTTTTCGCGCTTCGGACCTTCCAGTTTCGACGCCTTTTTGGAAACCCCGGAGAACCGGCTGATACCGGAACCGCCATCGAGCTCCTTATTCACCAGCCACACCGCGTCAGACGGAAGGCTTTTATCCCGAAGTGTGACCGCATCGTGGCTCGAGCAAAGCAGCTGCGCGCCATGAGGATTGGTTTCAGTTGCCTCAAAAAGTGAAATCACATCCTGAACAAGGCTCGGGTGAAGACTCGCGCTGAGACCATCGATCACCGCGACGCCGCCTTCTTTCAGCACCGGGAAGAGTTTCGAATAGAGAGCGAGCATCTTCTGGCTGCCCGCGGATTCTGCTTCCAGCGGAAGCGTGAACGTGAGACCGCCGGGTACTGAATGGCTGACAGAGAGCCGGGAGTTCGCCGCGCCGCTCCCGCGCTTCAGGGTGAGTCCCGTGATGCTGGGGTCAAGCGACGCCAGGTACTTCGTCATCCTGTCCCGGATCTCTTTCTGATGGAAGAACCCCTGCGGAAGCTCAATCGCTGCGGTTCCCGGAATCTCGGAATCCTCAAACCTGAAGCCGGTGAAGAACTGCTTCAGGGAATCAAGCGCCGGATCATCACTCTTCAGAAGATCGCTGACGGCGAGCCTCGACTCACTCAGATTCCGCAGAACCTGTTTCGCGTCCTTATCGGAAAGCCCGGGAACTTCTGTCTTTTTCCCATTGCGGCTGAATACCGTGGATTCGGCGCCTGATTCCGTCCGGGTCAGCAGTTCCTCGCGGACCTCGCGGCCAAGGATCGCCGCACAGTAGGTAAAAAAGGATTCCGGGGAGTTCCCAAACCGGAACCGGAAGACGGTCGGACGGCAGCGGCTTTCCACATCGAGAAGGAACGGGACGGTCTCAGAAACCTTCCCCTCATTTACGGATTCAATCAGAAAACGGAGAGCAGCAAAAAAGTTGGATTTTCCGCTTCCATTTGCTCCCAGGAAAAGCGCGACTTGCAGAATCTTCGCCCCGGTGCCTTTCTTTCCCTTTTTTGACTTTGCGCTGCTCACCAGCGACACCGCTGCCGGAGCACGGAAAGATTTGAAATTCTGAATTTCAGCTTCTAGGAGCGTCATCGTCAGGATCTTCCTATGAGAATGAAAAGTGTCACACCGCGAAGGGCGTGATACATATTAGCGCAGTAAGAAGGCGCTCATCCTGGGAGGGACCTTTTCTTCAAGCCATGCGGTGAAATCCGCCGCGAGCTGCCGGGAGAGCGTGAGTCTCGCTTTCCGGCCGGCACGGCGCGCGAGCATTTCACTTAGACCCCGCGCATAACGGCAGAACGCGATCCGGTCCGCCTGATCCGCGTTCAGCGCCGCGAAAAGCCAGAGTTCGACCGCCGGCTGCACCGCGAGTTCTCCCTGAATCAGGCGGGCTGACAGAGCCTGGGGCGGTTCGGCAAAAGACGACGCATACTCAGCCGCGTCAGCGAGAAGCCTGACAATATCCGGAGTTCCGGCTGCTTCCAGTGCTGTCGCGAGCGGCAGCGCGGCCAGCAGCGCGTCTGCCACCCGGGAGGCTGACTCCGGATGCATGGTGTCAGAAAAAAGGCCTCGCGCTCGGTCCCCGTATGCGCTGAGAAGCTCGGCCTTCAGGAAGGCTGCTTTCAGGCCTTTGACAGGAAGACCTTCCGTATTGAGGAAATGCTTCTGTTCGGACGCGGGCCGCCGCCTCACAAACTCAAGGAGAGACGCAAGTGTCGGCCGGCCTTCCGCGTCCAGCCACAGCACAGGGATCGGCTGAGGGGCGGCGAGTTCAGGCAAAAGCTCCGGCTGCTTCCCGGGATTCTCGGCCTCCTGGCGCAGTTTCTCGATAACCTCCGAGAGGTCGTACCCCGCCATGTTGGACGACGCGGCGAGCGCCGGAGAAACTCTTTCAGCCGGAATCAGACGCACGAGAACGGGCTGCCTGAGAGACTCAATCACCTTTCTCTCCAGCCGGTAAAGGCCCGCGTCACGGAGCAGCTCCTCCCGGTACTCCGAGGCATGGCCCTCCCGATACGCTTTTTCAAGACCGACCGCTCTCAGATACCCTGCGACCACGAGGAGCGGTTCCTCCTCCGCGTCAGACCCGCTGCCCGGGGAAAAGAGATCTCCTGGATCCTTTACCGACAGCAGCCTCTCCGCCTCAACCACCGCGTACTGACAGGGGATCCGTTCGCTGCCAGGCGTCACAAGAAAATCGACCCGGCCGCGGCACGAATCCGCGACACGACCGCAGGACGCCACCGGCGCCCCAATCGCGATAATCCTTGAAAAGCCCAGTGCTGCGTAGCCCGGGTTCTCCGACACGGAAAAAATCACCGCGGCATGCTCAGGCGTCGTCGGGTCCGGCGGCGGCAGCTGCATGCTTTCCGGGAGACTGAGCAGTGTCTCTATCCCGGATCGGGTAGGTTTCGGATCAGATTTCTGCACCGGTTCCATGGAGAGTAGCGGATAGGTTAGGAAGGAAAAGGCGACTTTCGCGTCAGGGGTCAAAGATACACCATGCGGCGGCGGATTGCCGCCTGATGCCGGGAAATGCAGGGATTACTCACGCAGAAGGGCCGGAGAGGATCCCCTCTCCGGCCCTTCTTCTCAGGAATACGTCAGGAAGACGCTATTAGAACTTGAACGACACACCGGTGTAAACGGAAGTCGTCTGGGTCTTCGTGTCGTCGATCGCAACAGCATTCTTGACCTTGGACTGGCCATAGGAAGCGCCGGCGTAGACAGACGTACGCTTGGAAAGCGGGTAGACGTAACGGACAGCGACACCGTAGTACTGAACGTCAGCGCTCGCCTTATCACCGCTTTCGACAGCGGAGTCACCCGTTTCGCCGTCAACGTAGTAGAGACCAGCCGTCAGGTCGCCGCCGGCAACCGGAACGATCGTGCCGAGGTGAGCACCCCAGCCCTTGAGGCCCTTGCCCGTCAGACCGAGGTCTTCGTAGTTCTGGCCGGCGACTTCATCCCAGCCGCGGAAGTACTGACCCATCGCGAAAACCTGAGCAACACCTTCGAAGTTGTAGTTGCCGCCGAGGGTAACCAGCTGGCCGTCCTTCGTAATGGGCGCAGAGTCGAGCGAGCTGCGGTCAATGAATTCATAGCCGAGCACAGCCTGGAAGTTGCCGTTTTCGTAGTTCACGGCAGCGCCGGCATAGCGGTCAGCAGAGCTGCGGCCTTCAGTACCGTCAGCCTTGGAGTTCGACTTGAAGGAGTACTGGGCGGTCAACTGGAGACCAGCAAACTTCGGAGACTGATAGGTGAGGGAGTTATCGATAACGGGGGTAGCGGCCAGACCGAACACATCCCAGTCACCGCCGTCGAAAGCGTCGCCGACAGCGAAGATCTGGTCATAGGTGCCGATGGAAGAGCCCAGAGCACCGATGCGGCCGGCGGTCAGGGTGCCGTAGCGGCCAGAGAGGCTCACCTGAGCTTCACGGCCGAAGAGACGGCCGTCTTCATCAGCCTGAGTACCATCGTCCGTATTGAACTTGTCAGCGAGATTGAAGGAGACGGTGGTGTTGCCGATCTTCTCTTCACCCTTCAGGCCCCAGCGGGAGGTCTCATTCACGCTGGAAGTCATGCTGAGTTCGTCGGTCGAGGACTGGCCGGTCACTTTCTGGTGCTGATAGCCGAGGCCGGTATCAACAATACCGTAGAGCGTAACGGACGGAGCCGCAAAGGCGGCGCCGGCAAACGTAGCAAGCGTAGCTGCCGCGATGAGGTGCTTTTTCATTTGGAACCCTAAATTGAGTTAAAAAATTAAGGCGTCTCGCCTTGAACGAAGAGGATATTACTACAAGAGAATGATTATCATCCACGGGATGACCGTATTATTTTGATTCCCTTTCAGTGATTCTGCGTCAATTCAAGGGATTATGAAAAAATTAAGTGTTGCTTTTTTGCAACACTCTAGGGAAGAAAGGCAATACTTTGACCCAAACGGGTAATACCTAGGCGAGTACACTGACCTCTTCAGATTGTTTCAGTGATCGGAAAGGATGCATTTCGAATGGAAGAGTTGAACGAACTGTTCTATAAGGACCCCTACCTGAAGTCATTCGCAGCCACTGTGACTTCGTGCAGTGAAGGGAAGAACGGATTTGAAGTAGTGCTTGACGACACCGCGTTTTACCCGGAAGGCGGCGGCCAGCCTGCAGACCATGGAACGCTCGGTGCCGCTCAGGTGACCGATGTGCGCCGTGTGAAGGGCGTCATTATTCATTACACCGATAAGCCCCTCGAGGCAGGCACCAAAGTCGAAGGAAAGATCGACTGGGAACGCCGTTTCGATAACATGCAGAACCACACCGGAGAGCACGTCCTTTCCGGCCTTGTGCACGCGAAATTCAAGTACGAGAACGTGGGTTTCCACATGGATGACGATATCGTCACAGTTGACTTTAACGGTCCGATGACTGAGGAAGAGCTGAAGGCGATTGAAAAGGCGGCAAACGACGCAGTTGCAGCTGATGTACCCGTCGAAGAACTCTTCCCCTCCGCCTCTGAGCTCGAGACGCTCGACTACCGAAGCAAGAAAGAACTCACGGGACGCGTCCGCATCATCGACATTCCGGGGCTTGACCGCTGTGCCTGCTGCGGCACTCACGTGAAGAAGACGGGGGAGATCGGCATGATCAAATGCCTTACCCTCTCGAAGCACCGGGGCGGCGTCCGAATCGAATTTGTCTGCGGCGGCAGAGCTCTCCGCAGTTTCGCGAAGAAGGTTGAGGAAGCTCAGGCCGTGTCTCAGCTGCTCTCCGCGAAACCGGACGAAATTTCAGCCGCTGTGAGAAAAGTGCTCGCGGAAGTCCAGGCCCGGGATGCGAAGATCGCTGAACTTAACCTCCGCTACTTCAGAATGCGCGCGGATGCCCTTCCCTCAGGCGGAAAGTTCCTGCTTGCTGAAGAGGAAGGGCTGACACCGGGAGATCTGAAGACCTTCTGCAATCTGCTCACGGAAGAAAAGAAGGCCGATGTCTGCGCGGTGATCGCTGCGGTGCCAGGCTCCGATCCTGACACCGCCTGGAACTACATGATCGCGTCCGAAACCGCTGATCTCAAGACAGCCGGCAAGCCGCTCAACCAGGCTCTGAACGGACGCGGAGGCGGAAACGGGAAATTCCTCCAGGGCACCTACAAGGCCCCGAAGGCTGAAATTGAAAAGGCGCTGAACGCGGCTTTCAACGCCTGACCTGCAGGCAAAAAGAAATCCGGGCGGTTTCCCGTCCGGATCTTTGTCTGAGAGGAAATGCCGGACTGTATGAAAACAGTTCCGGCATTTTTCTTCCCAACAGCTTCTTAGTTGTGCTTCCGGCTCGTACCGGCAGAGATACCAAGGAGGACAGCCGCGCCAAGCACGGACTTCGTGAAAGCACCAGCGATGAACGGGGTGACGCCAAGCGCCATGCCCTTCGCGAAGCCCATCATGACCGCGAGCCAGGCACCACCGATAATCAGGCAGAGAATATTGCCCGCGAGCATCGCGATGAATCCCTTCACAAAGCTGCGGCCGCTGAAACCGTGCTCAACCATCCAGCCGGTGAGCATGGCGCAGATCGGGAAGGAGAAGAGGTAGCCGCCAGTCGGGCCGAAGAAGCGGGCGATACCGCCGACCGCACCCGGAGCGAAAACCGGAAGACCGAGAGCGCCCTGCATGAGCCAGAACAGCACGGTGAGACCGCCGAGTCTCCAGCCGTACACTGCGCCGACAACCGTAATCGCGAACGTCTGCATCGTGATCGGCACCGGAACCATCGGAACCGTGATATAGGAACCGGCCGTCAGAATAAGAGAGCCGAAAAGAACAGCCACAGCCTTGAAGAGGAGCGACTGCGCTTCGAGCCATTTAGCGGTCGAAAAAACAGATGCGGATGAAACCATGCTCTGAAACTCCATTCATTAAGTATGAAAACAGGGGTAGTCTAGCAACAAGAAATTTCCGTGTAAGAAAAAGCGCTGAAAAGGTTGTCCCCTCTCAGCGCTGATCCTCAGAACTCTTGTTCAGCCCTTGAAAATGGGCAGATCCGAGATCATGCCCCGGAATTCCGGAGCATCGAGCATCTGATACTCGAGAACTCCGACACCGACCACGTCAACGGCCGCGCTCACGCCCTTAAGCAGAGTGCCCACCTTCTTAAGCGAACTGAGATCGGGATCCGAAAGGTCAACCAGACCTTCCTCACGGTAGATACCGGAGCGGATATCCGCTGAACCCACGGAGTCCAAATCGATGTGAATAGCCAGGTGCTTGATGCCGGACGCTTTGAGCCAGTCCAGAACCGCGGTATTGCCCGCGTCAAGCGCTTCCTCCTTCGCGAGGCCGATTTCCAGATGATGGAACTGGATATCTTCCGCGGGAGGCACCTCGTCGGCTCGCGTGCTGACGAAGAAGAACCGGGAGGGAGGAATCGAGGTCTTCATCAGCCCCGGAATCTGCGCCGCATCACCGGTAAACGTGCTGAACAGCGCGGCGCGCTTACGCCAGAAACGCTCCGGCGTTACCGGCTCACGATGGACATCGAGCCACAGAACACCGAATCCCTCGTACTTTTCATTCAGGTAATCAATCGGAGCAACGCAGGCCGCGCCGTCCGTCGAGAACGCGATCACGCGGTCCGGTGCCTTGGCGTCCAGAACTTCCCGCGCGGCGTTGTAACACACCTTGAAGTCTTCCGGAGAAAGAATGGTCAGGGCTCGCGCCGCTACAACTTCATTCTGAGTCCGCTCCGGGCTCACATCTCCAGGAGTGATTTCAACGGTCTCTGAATGCTCACCCTGAGGCGCAATGCTTGCCAGAAACCGGGGCACGAACCCCGATCCCGGATTCGCGCCGTGCTGCCAATCCGGAAAAATCAGACGAAGCGTCTTTTCTGCACTTGCCATGGATAGCTCCTTTATGGGCACGATTTCTGTTATGTTTTTCCCGAGGGGGATGTCGTTCCCAAATCTGTTAGCTAGAACATTTTTTTACTTCCTGCACAATACGATAATAATTAATTTGGTGGGAATTTCTAGACGCCCATAGCCCTACGCTTTTCGGGGTACCAAATTTACGGGTTCGGACTTTTCCCGGGTACGGTCCCGAAGGAGCCCTGCGGAATTAAGAATCACAAAAACCGATCCGCCGTTATGGACCAGAGCTCCCACTACCGGCCCCATCAGCCCGAGCATTCCAAGCCCCGTCGCGACCAGATTGATTCCCATCGCGAAAGTGATATTCCACTTGATCATCCGAAGTGTTCTGCGGGAAAGGCGGAAGAGATGCGGGACCTCATCAATCGAGTCCTTGACGAGAACAATGTCTGCGGCCTCGATCGCAATATCGGATCCGACGCCTCCCATGGCAATACCGACGCGGGATGCTTTGAGAGCCGGGGCGTCATTCACACCGTCACCGATCATGGCAGCCGGTTTCCCGCTCCTCTCCCCTTCCCGCAGGAATTCAAGTTTCGTTTCCGGAAGGCAGTTCGCCTCAAAGCGGGGGATACCCGTTTCTTCCGCAATACGCTTGGCCGCCACAGCGTTGTCACCTGTCAGGAGCACCGGAGAAACGCCAAGCGCCTTAAGCTCCGCGACAGAACGGGAAACTGAGCTCCGCACGGGATCGTTCAGCGCGATAAATCCGGACGGCACTCCATTCACCGCTATATAGATCACTGTGTCACCGAGATCCAGGTAGCGCTTCGCCGCAGACTCCAGTTCTGAGGCACGGGGGTCTCCTCTATCCGCGATGAACCCGATCTTCCCGGTCCGAACTGACTTCCCACCAACCGAAGCCTCAACCCCCTTCGCGGGGATCATACGGAAGTCAGATACCGCTGGGAACGCCTCCCGGTGGTCATTCTTCCAGCCATTCACAATCGCTTTTCCGAGCGGGTGTTCGGACAGCGATTCGGAGGCTGCCGCCAGCTGATAGAGCTCCGTATCCCGAATTTCCGAATTTACAGAGTGGACAGTTTCCACGCGGGGGCTCCCCGCGGTCAGCGTGCCGGTCTTATCAAACGCCACCTGTTTCACATCAGCGAGACGCTCGAGCGCATCGCCCTCCTTCACCAGCACACCGTGCCGCGCGGCGTTTCCGATTGCTGCCATGACCGCGGTCGGAGTCGCAAGCACGAGGGCGCAGGGGCAGAAAACGACCAGCACGGTTACCGCACGGATGATTTCGCCTGACGCGAGGTAAGCAATCACAGCGCAGGTAAGCGCCATCACAACAATCCAGGTAGCCCAGCGGTCCGCGACACGCACGATCTTCGCTTTTCCGGCATCGGCGCTCTTGATGAGGGCCGCCATTCTGGCAATCGTTCGGTCATCCCCCACTTTGGTGGCTTTCATAAGGAAGGTGCCAAACCGGTTGACGGTCCCGGAAATCACTGTGTCCCCCGGACCCCGATCAACCGGCACCGGTTCACCTGTCAGCACAGACTGATCGATCGATGTGATGCCGTCCAGAATCTCGCCATCAACGGGCACCTTTTCTCCCGGGATCACCCGGACAGTGTCACCTGCCTTGACTTCCTCTGCCGGGATGACGGTTTCCGTGCCGTCCGGGCCCACAATCCGCGCGGTTTCAGGCGTCATCGCGACCAGACGCTCAAGTCCCGCCTGCGCCCGCTTCACCGTGAGTTCCTCGAGGAGACCCCCGATCTGCATAATGAGCGCCACTTCGCCCGCCGCAAAATACTCTCCGATCGCGACCGCGGCGATAAGCGCGAGCGATACCAGCACATCGGCCCGGATATCAAATTCAGTAATAAGCCCAATCGCGGCTTCTTTCAGAATCGGAAGTCCGCAGAAAACGATGGCAATCCAGGCGGGATCAAAACCCGCTACCCGGACGCCTGCAAAAGAGGCGAGAAGAAATGCGCCGCTTACGATCAGGATGGCGATCTGAATGATCGCCTCACGGTCAAGGATCTTTGTGTGCTGCATATGCCGGTACCCGTATAGGTATATTCAGGAGAATAAAAATTATTCCCATTTCGGGAATACGGGTGTGACTATACCCCACGGGGTATCAATTTTCAAGACCTGCGCGTGAAGTGCTCCACCGCATCCGCAAATTTTTTGATCGTTTCTTCGGCGTCTCCATTTTCAATGCCTTCAAGGACACAATGCTGCAGGTGCCCTTCAAGCACAATCTGGCCGACGCGATGCATAGCTCCCTTCACAGCATTGATCTGAATAAGGATCTCTTCGCAGGGCACATCCTCATCCACCATCTTGTCGATCGCCTTCACCTGACCGAGGATCTTATTGAGGCGTCGGTGAAGATTCGGTGCATCCATGCATTCGCGCATAAAAGTAACTCCTTCGGAAAATCCGGTTAAGTATAGCTGTTGAATCACCGAAAATTGATTGCAAAAGGAAACCGCTCTATTTAAAAGAAAGCGCGGAAGGAATCCACTTCCCTCCGCGCCCTATATTTATTCAGCAGCGTGCGGTCTCAGGACACACCGACGATACCTTTGTCATCCGTATCCGGCCCGATGAACCCGGGGGTTCCGGCGGGAGCAGGCTTTCCCGTTTCGGGTTTCGGAGACTTTGAAGCGTCCGATGGCTTCTTTTCCCCGCTCTTCATTTCAGCAAGAACACCCTCGGCTACCGCCACGGCTTCTTTTCTTTCCGCCGTGGTCATACCGGCTGTCGCCTTCGCAAAAGCCATGACCGTCTGGTCAGCCTTTACTGACTTGCGAATGATCTCAATCGGCTTCAGCGTCTTCTGATCCTCATAGGAACGGAAGGGCTTATCAGCCTTCGGCAGAATCAGCGGCCGCAGGAAGAGGCCCATCTGTACTCTTTCATGCTGCAGTTCTTTATGAAGTGACACGAGGAGCAGTGCGATCACGAAGGAGAACGGAAGCGCCGAAATAATCAGCACGTTCTGCAGGGCTCCAAGACCGCCCGAAAGAAGCAATACGCAGGTGAGAGCGGAAAGCAGCACACCCCAGATAGCCTTCGTGCGGAGACGAGGTTCCAGATTTCCGTTTTCACTCAGCATGCCGAGCACGAACGACGCCGAGTCGGCCGAAGTAATAAAGAACGAGAACACCAGCACCACGGCAACCATCGAGAGAACCCGCCCGAAGTCGTAATGAGCGAGAGCGCCGTACAGCACGGTTTCAGTCGGCAGATTCGCGAGATTCACACCGCCGATCTGCACCGCGGTCGTGAGCGAACCAAAGACCGCGAACCAGATGCAGCTGAAGATCGTCGGGATCAGGATCACGCAGAGCAGGAACTCACGGATCGAGCGGCCGCGCGAGATACGGGCGATAAAGACGCCGACGAAGGGAGACCAGGAAATCCACCAGGCCCAGTAGAAAATGGTCCAGGACTTGATCCAGTCGTGGTGACTCTGATCAAACGGCGCCACGTTGAAGCTCATGCTGATGAAGTTCTGCAGGTAATCGCCCGTTGAGGTCACCAGCACATTCATGGTCTGAGCGGTCGGGCCGATCGCGAGAGCCGCGAGCACGAAAGCCACCGCGAGGATGACGTTCGCGTTCGAAAGCCACCGGACGCCGCGGGAAATACCGGAGAGCGACGAGGCAATAAAGCAAACCGTCGTGATGCCAATGATGATCAGCTGAACCGTTGAGTTATTCGGAATGCCAAAGAGGTAATTCAGACCGCCGTTAATCTGCATGGCACCGAACCCAAGGCTCGTCGCAACGCCGATCACTGTGGCAAGGACCGTCAGCACATCAACTGCCGTTCCGAGCGGCCCGGTAGCGTGCTTGCCGAAAAGCGGCTTCAGAGTGACAGAGAAAAGCGCTTTTTCCTTTTTACGGAAACGGAAGTACGCAAGCGCCAGAGCCACAATGCCGTACACCGCCCAGGCGGAGAATCCCCAGTGGAAGAAGGAATACTGGAAAGCGTCTCGGAGCGCTTCAACAGAACCCACTTCAGGTCCCGGAGTCGATGTCGCGAAATGGGCGAGCGGTTCTGCTGCGCCCCAGAAAACAAGGCCGATACCCATACCGGCAGAGAACAGCATCGCGATCCATGAAGCCCGTGAAAACGTCGGCTTATCCCCCGGATTTCCGAGGTGGATGTTTCCTATCGGACTTATCATGAAAACCATGCAGACAATCACGATGAGTGCGACAAGAAGCAGATAGAACCATCCAAAATCGGTTGAAATGGTGTCGCAGAGCTGGGAGGTGGCCGCAAGGAACTGAGAGGGCCAGGCGAGACACGCTGCGGTAAGGCCGGCAACAATCAGAAGTGAGAGCAGGAAGACAGGGGTGAGCTTTTTCTTTTCAGTCGTGGCTTTGACGGGATCCGCCTTTTCCTCTTCTGTGGCGACTGAGCCAAAGCCGGTTTCCCGGTCTTCCTCGTTACTCGGCGTGTGAAGCGGATAAAGGTCGTGAAAATCCCGATGCAGCTCATGCATCTCTGTCTTCAACTCCTCAGATATTTTTTTGTTTTTCTGCATTAAGCAAAATCTCCTTTAGAGTTGAACAGGGGACTGCTTTCTTGTTCTTCAGGCTCCAGGCAACACCCACTGCGGGGTCCAGCGGTTCAGTGACCCGAAAAGCGCCGGGCTGATAAGCGGAATGTTCCGCCCGAAATGAATGCGTCGCCGTGATGCGGTCAGGCAAATCACCTGAAGGTGAACTCTGTGCTTTTCGATACCCGGGAAAGAACTTTTTCCCGTCAGAATCCTCAGCTGACAGAATTCAATTAAGAGGCAGCTAATAATGACGGAAGCAAAATGACTGCTTCCAGAATTCAGAAACCGGAATGTTTCCCGGTTCAAACGGCATTCACGGTCCGGAGAATCAGAGGTTCCTTATTCCGTGAATAAACTTGCAGGTTTTCCTGGCACCCGCTGACGCTATTTCCGTGCGGATGCAGTACGCAATATGCTTGTGGGCAATTGGCGCCGGGAGGCGCTTGAAGCAGATGGGGTAATCTCTTTTTCCCAGCCGGCAATTCCTGCAGACAGACTTAATTGTAACACAGATTAATTATCAATGCGAGGGTTTTTCCTGAAAGATATTTTATTCAGGCACCATCCCGCGTCATTTGTCATTATTTGTGCCATATCTTCTGCCAATCAAATAAAACAGGATCACTGTATCTTTTTTTCTCTTATCCAAGGCGATAATTCTGCGTATTTCCCGGTATTGCTTAACCTCACCACCTGGGTTTCCCGCCTTTATAAAAGGTCAGTAAGCCAAATAATAATGATCAGCTCTCAGATTTTCTGGTCTACAAATTTTTAAGAATATCGGAGATCTCAAAGATACCTTCCTCAATACTGCCCACTGCTCTGCCGGGATATTGAAACGAATACTGCCAGCTGCCGGCTTTGTTTCCGCTCTTAATCCACAATTTGCATACGAATTTTATTTTCGTATGAAACAAGGTATACTGCTACCCGCCTGACAACAGAACGGCGCCAAAGTTATTCCGCCTTCCGGGAGCAATTCATGAAAAAACTGCCTGTTCTTCTCGCTTTATCCGTCATCTCCGCCGCGCTTCTTGCGGGATGCGGCGGCAGTGGAAAAACAGACAGCACCGAGCTTCGTTATGCCTCCATGAAGGACATCCGGAACATCAACCCCCATCTTTATCTCGGGGAAATGGCGGCACAGGCCATGGTGTTTGAGCCTCTCGTGGTCAGCACAAAGGATGGCATCAAGCCCTGGCTTGCCGAAAGCTGGACCATTTCACCTGACGGCCACACTTATACCTTCAGGCTTCGTCAGGGCGTCAAATATTCAGACGGGACTCCGTTTGATGCCGAATCCGTCAAACTGAATATCGAAGCGGTTCTTCAGAATAAGGTCCGGCACGCCTGGCTTGATTTCACGAACGAGATCGCCTCTGTCGACGCCCCCTCCCCTGATACGGTGGTTCTTAAACTTCATCACGCTTACTATCCGACGCTCACTGAACTGAGTGTCACGCGTCCGTTCCGCTTCATTTCCCCGAAATGCATGAAGAGTGGTTCCACAAAGGACGGCGTTACCTGTCTCAGCGGCACGGGGCCCTGGTGCTGTCCGAGCATAAACAGAACCAGTATGCGGTTTTCACAGCAAATCCCTCTTACTGGGGCGCGAAACCGAAGCTGCAGAGCGTTCGCTGGACAGTTATGCCCGACGCCCAGACGATGCTGATGGCGCTGCAGAAGGGGGAAATTGATCTGATCTTCGGCTCAGACGGCGATCAGATTACGAGTGACACCTTCGCGAAACTTCAGAAGGAAGGCCAGTACGCGGTTCTCGCGAGTGATCCGATCGCGAGCCGCGCCGTGCTCCTCAATTCAAATCCGAAAAACGCCCCCGTCACCGCTGATCCCGCTGTCCGTGAAGCGATTCAGCGCGCGGTCAACCGCAAGGCGATCACTGAAGGCGTTCTGAATGGACTTGAGTCACCGGCTGAAACGCTTTTCGCGAAGAATGTCCCAGGCTGCGATGTTCCGCTGAAGCCCCGTCCTTATGATCCTGCCGCAGCTGAGAAGATCCTTCGGTCTGACGGCTGGCAAAAGGGTTCTGACGGCATCTATATAAAGAATGGGAAACCCTGTGAGGTCACTTTCTGGTTCAACTCCAATAACACTCAGGAAAAGGCAATTGCTGAGGCCATTCAATCCGACCTCGCGAAAGTCGGCATCCGCATGAATATCCGGGGGGAAGAGAAACAGGCTTATCTCGACCGGCAGAGAACCGGAAAATTTGACATGCAGTACTCGCTCTCCTGGGGCGCTCCGTACGATCCGCAGAGTTACTTCTCAAGCTGGCGTATTCCGGCTCACGGCGACTTCCAGGCGCAGACCGGACTCCCCGACAAAGCTCTGATTGACCGGGAAATTACATCTCTCATGACGGAACAGTCAGAAACGAAACGCGCCGCCATGATCCGTGACATTCTCACCCGGATACATGACTCCGCGGTCTACGTTCCGATTTCCTACTCCCGAACCAAAGCGGTTTACCGTACCTCACTCTCGGGTGTGGGATTCAGGGTGTCACAGTACGAAATTCCGTTTGAAGACATGTTCTTCAAAAACGCCAAATAAGGAGAGAGACTCCCAATGCTGCGGCTGATTCTGAAACGGCTCATCTTTCTTATCCCGATTCTTATCGGGATATCGATGATTTCGTTTTTAATCACCTCTCTTTCGCCATCCGATCCCGCCGAGGTCGCCATTCGCGTGAACGCCATGGTGCCGACACCGGAGCTCATAGCGGAAACACGATCCGAAATGGGACTCGACCGCCCGATAGCCGTCCGGTGGGTGGATTGGATCACCTCCGCCCTTCATGGAGACCTGGGCCGCAGCTGGGTTTCCGGACGCCCTGTCGCGGAGGAATTTTCCGAGGCGCTCCCCGCCACACTGAAACTCGCGGCCGCAGCGCTCGCCATCATCATTCCGCTCTCAGTTCTATGCGGCGCGATCTGCGCATCACGCGAGGGCGGCAAAACGGATCACCTGATCCGATCAGTGGTCTTCGCCCTTTCCTCTCTCTCTGACTTCTGGGCCGGGCTTCTCCTGATGTGGCTCTTCTCCGTTTTCCTTGGATGGCTGCCGACAAGCGGCATGACCCGGTCGGATTCGATTATTCTCCCGGCCGTGACGCTGTCACTCGCCTATATCGGCACCTATGTGCGCCTCATCCGGGCGGAAATGGTGGAAACGAACCATGCCGGCTGGGTGCTTTTCGCCGAGAGCCGTGGTCTTTCCCGGACCAGGATTCAGCTTCATAAACTGCTGAATTCTCTCCGGGGCAGCGCGACCGCTCTCGCGATGTCAATCCCGAAGCTGATCGCCGGGGCTTTCGTGGTCGAATGTATTTTTGCCTGGCCCGGAATCGGCAGACTCTGCGTCACGGCGATTTTCAACCGTGACTTTCCGGTGATTGAAGCCTATGTGCTGCTGATGGCGGTGTGTTTCATCCTTTTCAACCTGGCGGGGGACATCTTCACCGCCTGGCTTGACCCCCGTCTGAGAAGGCAGGGTTCGACGCTCTGAGGAGGGATGAAATGAATATTCTCTTCAGGCGATTCAGAGAAAACCGCGGGGCAACCGCGGCAGCCGGGCTCATCCTCGCGATCGCGGTGATTGGGGTTCTTGCCCCGGTTCTGCCGCTCTCCAGCCCGACTGAAATCAGTCTGACGGAAAAGCTCCTTTCCCCGTCCCTCACTCATCTTCTCGGAACGGATTCTCTCGGCCGGGATCTGCTTTCACGTCTTATCTGGGGGATCCGCTCAACGCTCTTCACGGGCGCGGCTGCCATGCTGATCACATGCCTTGCCGGTGCCGCGTATGGCGCGGTTTCTGTCATTCTGGGCGGCAGAGCCGAATCCCTCATGATGAGAGCGGCGGATATCTTTATGAGTTTTCCGTCAGCCGTCCTTGTACTCGCGATCGTCGGAATCGCAGGACCCGGTCTCGGCAATATTCTTTTTGCCTGCGCCGCGGCGAAGTGGCCCTGGTACGCCCGGATGATGCGGACCATCCTCCGCTCGATCATGCAGTCCGGATATGTTCAGTATGCCCGTGCGGCCGGTGCCTCTCGGTTCCATATTCTTTTCTCTCACCTGCTCCCGGGCGCAGCCGGGGAATTTTTCGTCCTGATGACGATTGATACCGGAGCCGTGATTCTGATGATTTCATCCCTCTCCTTTCTGGGTCTCGGCACCCAGCCTCCGACACCGGAATGGGGAATGATGCTGTCAGAAGCGAAGAATGTTCTCTCGCTCTACCCCTGGCAGATGCTCCCTCCTGGACTCGCGATTCTGACCACGGTCGCCGCTTTTAATTTCCTCGGAGACTCACTCCGGGATGTTTTCGATATGCGGCATGTCACTCCGGAGGGAGACCAGGCATGAGTGAGCTGATTCTGAAAACGGACGGTCTGCAGATAAAAGCCCCAAACGGCCGGACTCTCGTAAGCGAAGCCTCGTTTGAAGTGCGTTCTGGTGAATGCATCGCAATTGTCGGCCCGTCGGGAGCCGGGAAAACCACATCTGTCCTCGCTTCGCTGGGTCTTCTCTCCTCGCGGTTCGGCCTCTCGGGGTGCATCTCCTGGCTCGACGGTCCTGCCGTTCCGGCCTCATCCTCCCGTCCTTTCCGTCTCGGGCGGGACGCTGTGCTGCTCACTCAGCAGCCGATGGAAGCCTTTGACCCTCTGATTCGGATCGGGCGCCAGATTGAAGAAACTCTGGAGAAGGCCTTTCCGGGCACGGGAAAGTCTGAGGCGCGGTCCGCCATCCTCGCCACACTTCGCCGTCTGGGTTTTGATCGGCCCGAAGACGTGATCCGTCGTTTCCCGTGTGAGCTTTCGGGCGGCATGCTGCAGCGATGCATGACAGCGATCGTCAGGCTTCTTAAACCGCGGCTGATCGTTGCTGACGAACCGACATCGGCTCTCGATATTCTTTCCTCCTCGTCTGTTCTCACGGAACTTCTCGGTGCGCAGAAAGAAACCGGGGCCGCCCTGATTGTGATCACGCATGACGTGGCGTCTGTCCTGTCGATCGCTTCCCGGATTTATGTCGTCGATCGGGGAAATACGGTCGAAACCCTCATTCCCGGGAACCTCGCGGGCGCGGAGCACCCTGCTTCAGAGCGGCTTCTCTCCGCGCTCAGGACTCTGCCGGAAGACCGACCGGCATTGCCTGCCTCATCCACTCCATTTATTGAAGTGAAGGATGTCCGCAAAACCTATGCCGGCCCAGGATTTCTTTTCCGCGGGAAAGTCACCAATGTGCTGGACCGAGTGTCCTTCACTCTGAAAAAAGGTGCCTGCACCGGACTTATCGGTCTCTCCGGCGCCGGGAAAAGCACGCTTTCACGGATTCTTCTGGGGCTGGAAAAAGCGGATTCCGGACAGGTGCTTTTCGATGGGGTGACGGTTCACGCCTGGAAGAAGGCGCATCCGGGATCGCTCAGCATCGTGCTGCAGAACTATACAGACTCCGTAAACCCCAATAAAACCGTTGGGGAAATCATCGAGGAGCCTCTGCGGATCGCGGGCCTGAATACCGGAATCCAGCAGAGGACCGAGGAAATGCTTTCAAAGGTCGGACTCACCGAGGACTTCGCAGCGCGATTCCCGCATGAACTCTCCGGCGGTGAACTCCAGCGGGTCTGCATCGCGCGGGCTCTGGCTCCCGCCCCCCGCTTCATCATTTTTGATGAAGCGCTTTCAGGGCTCGACGCTGCTCTGCAGCAGGACATCCTGCAGCTGCTCCGCAGCCTTAAAACCCCTGAGTCAACCTGGCTCTTTATCACACACGATCTGACGGCCCTTCGGTCAATCTGCACCGATGCCGTTCTTCTCGAGGATGGCCGCGCGGCGCTTCAGATCGACACCTCGGCAATTGACACGTCTGAGAATCCGCTCCTCAGGCAGCTTGCCTCCCTTTTTAAAGAAAAATCCCGGCTCACGGCCGGACTCACACTGAAAGGCAGACCATGATTTCTGAACAGCTGACCGAAAAAAACTCCATAACCGCATCCCTTATCCAGGCGTTTGATCGCGATATTGAAGAGGAAATTACTGAATACTGGAATCGCCGCGCTGAAGGATTCGCAAAAACGAGGCTCGCTGAACTTTCGGGTCCGGTGAAATCCCGCTGGATGCATGAAATTGCCTCTGCTGTGCTTGGCACATCCCATTCTCTCCGTATCCTTGATGTGGGTACCGGAACCGGTTTCTTCCCGATTATCACGGCGCCGCTCGGCCATCGGGTAACGGGGATTGACCTATCGCCTGAAATGATTGCCGAAGCGAAAGCCGCGGCGGCTCACTTTGACGTCAACGCTGAATTCCGGGTCATGAACGCTCAGGCACTGGACTTCGAGGATGAAACGTTTGATCTCATCCTCACCCGCAATCTCACCTGGACACTGCCTGACGCGAGAACCGCTTACAGCGAATGGTTCCGCGTTCTGAAGAAAGGCGGGCGCCTGATCAATTTCGATGCGGACTACGGCTCTGTGTCCTTTGAGTCCCTCACTCATGACCTCAAGGATCAGGGGGTCGAGAACGCCCATAAAGGGCTATCGGATAATTCCCTCGCTGAATGCGACCGGATCAAAGACAGCCTCGGAATCAGCGATGAACGCCGTCCGGAATGGGATTTTCAGGTACTGACTGAAATCGGTTTTGAACGTGTTTCCCTTGACAATTCGCTTTCTGACCGGATCTACCTCGAGTGTGATGAAACGTTTAATCCCGTCCGTATGTTCCGTATTGACGCGGTAAAAGCCTGAACGGATCTCTCTGTCACAGGAACTGACTCATGAATTGCCGACTCGCTGCCGCATTGAGTGCCGCCCTTCTGATCCCGGGAACAGCCTTTTCGTCCGGTCTGACACTTTATGGTGTCGTTGATACCGGACTTCGCTACTCCCATACCGCCTCTGAAGGCACTACAGCAGACAGCCTCCAGATGATGAGCGGACAGAATGCCGGTTCCCGTTTCGGTTTCAAAGGCGGAGAATCGCTCGGCAGCGGCTGGAGAGTTGGGTTCAAACTCGAAAATCAGTTTGAATCGGACACCGGAAATGAAAAAGGCGGCCGGCTCTTCCACCGCCAGTCGACAGCCGATGTCAGCTCTCCCTACGGCACAGTCACTTTCGGGCGGATCGGCACCTTTTCTTCCGCGGCCGGAACGTACGACCTTTTCTTCGGGACCGGGGACGCTTTTGATGGCGGAGACGGGCTCATTACCGGCCCCTATTCCTTTGACACGCGCCGCAACAACACGGTGACTTATGAGTCCCCGTCTGCCGCCGGGTTGACGGGGTACCTCCAGTACTCCTTCTCCCAAGCGATGAAGCTCCGCATGAGAGCGGGAATGAGCGATACCTCGGTGCCGCCGCGGCCTATCGTCGGGGAGCCCTGAACGCTGTCATCACGGCGGAACGCGTCCGATACGCTGCCATTACCGGCTTTGGAAAACGGGAGGATAAACAGGTCTATGGGCTTGCGGGAAGCTACGACTTTGGGACTTTCAGGCTTCTCGGCGGTCTGCAGTATGTCACCGGAGCGGATAATCTTGCCGGTCTCTGGCTTGGAAAACTCGCGGATGGATCGGCAGATTACGGCCGCCTCAGCGGGGCCGCGGTGGGACTCGGCGCGGTCATTCCCCTCGGAAAAAACAAAGTTGAAGTGATGACAGGATATGCCTCCGGCCGTTACGGCAAAGAATTCGCGCAGGCAGGCGAAACGTACGATCTGACAGGCTTCAGCGCCGCGATCCGCTATCACTATGTCTTCAGCAAGCGGACCGAGATTTATACCGGCATCGGGTACCAGCAGTACAAAAAGGACTTTGACACGGTGCCGGGCCGGAAGACCCGGATTACGCAGGTTGCTGCCGGAATGACACACCGTTTCTGATTACGTATTTATACATTCTGTGAATAGGAATCCACAGGATGGATACCTCTGCGGATTTCTGCAGCAAGAAAAATTTCACTTGAATTACGCGCGAAAAAAACCGCGGCAAGGAAGAGGCGCATAGTCGCAACTGACCCTTTCCGCGGTTTTAATCTGATGAGCCGCAGTTTATCGGGCTTCAAGCGCTTTGATCCTGCGAACGGCTTCCGGCGGCAGCTCAATCATTAACTCACCGGGCTGCGGCGCTGAAGGTGCCGGAAATTCTCTTCCGTCTTCTTCATAAAAGTCGATCGAAGTGACCAGCGCGTCGAGCGCCATCTCTTTCAGTTCTTCAATGCTTTCAGCCTCGGTCAAAGCCTCCGGCACATCCCGGAATGAGCCGATAAAACCTCCTTCACCATTCGGGGTGGCTTTTACCGGATATTGATAAATTTCAGTCATAGTCTTATTTCTTAGTTTCTGTTTTGTTTTCCGAAGAGGATTCCACAGAATTCTTTCTTTCAGGGAATTTCTTTTTGCTCACGGCATATCCGATCAGGAAAAAAACGGGACCCAGGACTGCGAATGCCCCGAAAATGCCCATT
>ENA-UEOY01000171-UEOY01000171.1-human-gut-metagenome-genome-assembly--contig:-NODE-171-length-29019-cov-5.067998_pt1 | contig 29019 bp, 23 predicted proteins | sample MGYA00242892_ERZ507900 | MGnify/ENA primary metagenome ERZ507900 (study PRJEB26167, sample SAMN06115427) | human gut metagenome | host: Homo sapiens | place: China:Henan | collected 2015-04-15 | study...
CATTATGCAGATTCCGAGAATTCTTTTTTAGAAGCTTATCAGATTTTGCAGACAAAACAGAAGGATGAAAAGTATAATTTTTATATGTATGCTTTTTATGGAAATATGGCAGAATGTCTGATCCTGCAGGATCGTCTGGAGGAAGCAAAACCATATCTGGAGTATCTGCATAAAGATGGCTGGGAACAGGTTGCCCTTACAGAGCGGCTGTTTATCGACATCGTGGATGTAATTTATTATCACAAGATGGGAGATGTACAGAAGCGGAATGAGAGTATTCAGATGATCCATCAGAATCTTCCGGATAATCTGACGGTACTGGACTTTTTTTCGGATTATTACCGTTGTTGTCTGGTGTTGCTGGAAACGGACCAGGATGAATCGTTCTGGCGTATCATTGAAGTAATCGAACCACAGGTGGTGAATTTTAAGATCATTAATCTGCAGCTGAAAGTTCTGTCCCTGAAGATGAAATTTTACCGGAAGCATAACCAGAATGCGGAATATCTGCAGGCGGCAGGGCTTTACTATGAATTGTCTGAACGGAATGAAGTAGTGACGCGCAACATGCTTTCGAGTATGATTACGTTGCGCAAAAATCTGGAAAATATGCGCAAAGCCAGAATGAAGGCGGAACGAAAGAATCTTGTATTACAGGAGCGTTCCGAGCAGGATCCGTTGACGCGTATGGCAAACAGGTTCCGTCTGAATGATTATGCAGAAGAGGTGTTTGCCTATTCGCAGGAGAATGATATTCCGGTTGCGATGGAAATACTCGATATTGATTATTTTAAGGAATATAATGATAATTACGGACATCAGGAAGGAGACCGGTGTCTGGTAAGTATCGCAAATACAATCCGTAATCTGGTGGAGGAAGCGGAAGGATTCTGTGCACGGTATGGAGGGGATGAGTTTGTCATTATCTATGCGAATGTGACATGGGAACAGGCAGTTTCCTATGCAGAGGAGCTGCGCAGACGTGTACTTGCACTGGAAATGGAGCACCGGTTTTCCAAGGCACTTCCGGTAGTGACGATTTCGCAGGGAGTCTGTTGGGGAATCCCGCGCAAGGGAAACCGCAGCTGGGATTTTTTGCATGCAGCAGATAATATGCTTTACCGGGTGAAGAAATTCAGCCGGAACAATTATTGTGTAGGGGGGCTTGATGAAACTGAAGACGTGACCATGGGAACCACATTGTAACGGCATGGCAGTCGAAACCTGGCAAAAAGAAAAGGATGAAAATGGAAACAGTTAAATTTGAAGAATTAGGGTTATATCCGCAGCTTCTGCGGGCAATCAAAGAGATGGGATTTGAAGAGGCAACACCTATCCAGTCACAGGCGATTCCGGTTGTGATGAGTGGGGTAGATGTGATTGGTCAGGCACAGACCGGGACCGGAAAGACGGCTTCTTTCGGAATCCCTCTTTTGATGAAAGTGGACCCTAATAATAAAAAAACGCAGGCAATCGTACTTTCTCCGACAAGAGAACTGGCCATCCAGAGTGCGGAAGAAATCCGGAAACTTGCAAAATATATGCATGGGATCAAAGTGCTTCCCATTTATGGAGGGCAGGATATTTCCCGTCAGATCAAGGCATTAAAAGGTGGGGCAACCATCATCATCGGAACACCGGGGCGTGTGATGGATCATCTGCGCCGCAAAACCATTCGCTGTGATTATATTAACACGATTGTGCTGGATGAAGCGGATGAGATGCTTAATATGGGATTCCGCGAGGATATAGAAACAATTTTATCCTATATCCCGGATGAAGACCGGCAGACCGTACTTTTTTCGGCAACTATGCCAAAGCCGATTCTGGAAATCACAAGAAAATTCCAGCATGATGCGACTACGATCAAGGTGACGAAGAAAGAACTGACGGTTCCAAATATTGACCAGTATTATTATGATGTGCGCAGAAATGATAAGATGGAAGTGCTGACACGCCTGCTGGATTATTATAATCCAAAGCTTTCGCTGGTATTTTGTAATACCAAGCGCATGGTGGATGAACTGGCATCGGAATTACAGGGGCGCGGTTATGCAGCAGAGGGAATTCATGGCGATATGAAACAGGTGCAGCGTGACCGAGTGATGAAAAAATTCCGAAATGGGAAAACAGATATCCTGATTGCAACCGATGTCGCAGCGCGTGGAATTGATGTGGATGATGTTGAAGCGGTATTCAACTATGACCTGCCACAGGACAATGAATATTATGTGCACCGGATCGGAAGAACCGGACGCGCCGGCCGTACCGGAAAAGCGTTTAATTTCGTTAAGGGCAAGGAAGTATACAAACTCAAAGAGATCCAGCGCTATTGCAAGACAAAGATCAAGGCGCAGCCAATCCCATCTTCGGATGATGTGGCAGCGATCAAGGCGGATAAGATTCTTGACGGTATCGGACAGATTATCGAGGACGGAGATCTGCGCGATATGATTGAACTGATAGAGCAGCAGGTGAACAACTCTGATTATACCGCGATGGATATTGCAGCTGCATTTTTAAAACAGGCAATCGGCGGAGTGGAATTATCAAAGGAGGATCACGAATTTGATGATGCATTAGCAGGAGATACCGGAGCCGAGGAAGGGATGGTACGTCTGTTCATTAACATCGGAAAGAGCCAGCGGATCCGCCCGGGAGATATTCTCGGGGCTGTAGCCGGAGAGGCAAAGATTCCGGGCAAACTTGTGGGGGCAATTGACATGTATGATAATTACACATTTGTCGAGGTGCCGCAGGAGTATGGAAAAGATGTATTAAAAGCCATGAAAAATGTAAAGATCAAAGGAAAGTCGGTCAACGTGGAGCCGGCAAATGCACGATAGAGGATAAGGACGTTTTGGGGGGATGTTTACTATGGGGGAGGAAAGTATCCGTGTTCTGATTGTCGATGACGAATTTATCATGCGGCAGGGACTGCGCTATATGATACATTGGGAAGAAGAGGGATTTACCATCGTCGGGGAAGCTGCAAATGGCAAAGATGCCATGGATCAGATCGAAAAGCTTCAGCCACAGATTGTTCTCAGTGACGTTGTAATGCCGCTGATGGACGGTGTCGATTTTACGGTGGCGGTACATCACCGCTATCCGCACGTCCAGATGATCATTCTCAGTGGATACGATAATTTTGAATATGTAAAGCAGACGCTCATGCAGGGGGTGGTGGATTATATCTTAAAGCCAACCCTCACACCGCATGAGCTTCTTGGCGTGCTTCAAAAAGCGGCAGCGCGGATTCCCGGCTGGCATCCGGATCATGCAATGACCGGGGAAACCGCGGAGGAACTGCTCAAAGAATTGCTGCTCGGGGAAACAAAAACAGGAGAAGAACTGCAAAAGGTATTTGCCGCATCCTATTACTGCATGTATGCGGTTACGATTGCGCATGGGAGTGAACGGGCGGCAGAAACAGCAGAACTTCTATGCGAAAAAATACAGCGTGCCAAAAATGAATTTTCCGGAGTACAAAGCTGTGTTGCTTTGATGAAAAAGGAACAGATCTGTGTATTGTTTGGTTATGAAATGTCCCAGCGGAGTATGCTTCGGATTAAGCTGGAAAAATTAAATGGCGAGATTGGACTGATGTGTGAAGACACAATCGGTATTATCAGTACCCCATGCCAGAGTATGGGACAGCTGCGTGAAATTTATCAACGGGAGCTGGCACGTGGCGCAGATCTGTCCTTTTACTATCCGGGGAAAAAGCTGTTTGTCATGGAAAATGAAAAAGACCGCATTGGCGGAACGATAGAACGCTTTGATTTTACCCGTTATAACCGTCTGTTGCTCGGAGGACAATACCGGCAGGCGGCTGATCAGTTACTCGGATATAACCATGCGCTTTGTGAAAGCAGGGCAGATGTTTACCGGATGAAAAACCAGATCAAAAATATGTTTATGGTGTTTTTGGATATGTTGCAGCTGGAAGAAGACGAAAAATTACGGGTACAGGAACACTTCCTGTGGGAAGTGGATGCGGCAGGGGAACGTCTGTCTTATGAACAAACGGTTGCGCGAATCGCTTCGGAAGTAGCGGATATTTCTGCAAAACAGAATACGAAGGAAGATGCAAGAATGGATCAGATTCTTACATATATGGAACAGCATTATACAGAAGATTTGAAACTGGAAGATCTTGGGGAGAAGTTTGGTTTCAGCTATAACTATCTGTCGGCTTATTTTAACCAGCAGATGAGCGAGGGCTTCAATGACTACCTGAACCGTGTGCGCATTCACAAAGCCTGCGAAATCCTGCAGGATCTTACAGTTCCGGTAGCACAGGTCAGTGCACTGGTCGGTTATTCGGGACACAGTTATTTCTGCCGCGTATTCAAAAAATATACGGGAAAGACACCATCGGAATGGAGGAGGGACAGCATTGAAAAATAGTCTGGCGGGAAGAATACTTGCGATGGTGCTGCTTGGAATCAGCCTGATTGCCGTGATCGTGAGTACGGTCGTACTATCCATGTCGCGTAAAGTGTTTACGGAGACATACGGGCAGTCACAGGAAAAAGTTTTTTTCCAGGTAGAAAATGAACTGAATGATTTTCATACAAGTTTACGGAAAATGACGGATGCGATTGATTCAAGCTGGGCATTCCGTTTATTTCTGGATTCCCAGGAAAAGAGTGATAATACGCAGGTATTTCAGAATATTTATCAGATGGAGCAGGATTTAAATGCTGCCAACGCAACGGATATTGACCGCCTGAGTATTCTTGTGGTGGGAATGAACGGTGTTAATTATCTGTCCCGGACGGAGACGGTTGTACTTTCCAACGATCAGATTTTAACAAGTGCTCCTGTTGTGCGTGCGCTGAAAGAACCGGATAGTATCCATTATACGTATTCCCATGGAGCGTATACGATGACGAGCCGTTACAGTGATGTGATCATTGCATCCAAAGCTTTGTATCTTCCGGAAAGCCAGAAAACGTATGGAGTAGTTCTGGTGACACTCGGAATGGATGATATACGCCGGTTTTATGATTATTTTACGTCTGATCACACAAGCTGGTATCTGGTAGATGCCGATGGAACCCTCATGTGTGCAGACAAAAGCAGAAATATCGGAAAGAAGCTTGAGGAAGACTGGTATAAAAATATTGCCAAAAAACCGGATGGAAGATACCAGATTACAGGATCGGGGAAAACGTATACGGTGCTCAGCCAGAATCTGTCTTACCTGGGCTGTCATATGTATGGTGTGATTGATAATGAGATGGCGATTCAGGATCTGTATAATATGCCGTTGCTGATTCTGATCTGTGCGGTGACCGCGGGGTTTATCATGCTTCTTTGCCTGTTTTATCTTCAAAAAACACTGCATCCGTTGTCAAATCTGGTCAGTAAAATGGCAATCAGCCGGAGAAAAGAGTTTCGTGAGTATATTCCGGTAGAGGGAACCTGTGAGGTACAGCAGCTTGCCAGCACCTACAATGAAATGCTCGATGACATTCAAAATTATATCGGGGAACTGCTTGATACCCAGCGGGCGCAGCGCAAGGCGGAGATTAAGGCATTGCAGATGCAGATCAATCCCCATTATATTTACAATACACTTGCAAGCATTAAGTGGCTCGTGTATCAGAATGATACCGAAAAAACAACGCGCACGATTGATGCATTTATCAGCCTGTTGCGCAATACGATCAGCAACACGGAGGAAATGGTTTCTGTGGAACAGGAGCTGGTCAACATTGAAAATTATATTCTGATTAATCATACGCGGTACGGAGATCAGATTCGCGTGGAATATGAGATTCAGCCGGACTGCTATAACTGTAAGCTTCCGAAACTGGTGTTACAGCCATTTGTGGAAAATGCGTTTTTCCATGGATTTCCGTCCGGGCAACAGGGAACTATCTGTGTGCGTATGCGGCGCGTGATGCTCGATGAGACGGAGGAAGTATTAGAGATTCAGGTAGCGGATGACGGAGTAGGCATGGAGACCGGAGAGCCGAAGAAAATTGTCAAAAACCGGAAAGAACATTTTTCCGGAATCGGGGTGCATAATGTGCAGGAGAGGCTTGCGCTGATTTACGGGAAACGGGAGGAACCGGATTTTTACATTCATATTGACAGCGTGCCGGGGCATGGAACTACGATACGGATTTGTATTCCCAATATATGACAGACGATTGCGAAAGGAGAAGTTATGAGAAAAAGGTTTGTGGCAATTGCACTGCTTGTGGCGGTACTGTTAAGTATGATAGCCTGTGGCAGCAGCAGGACGCAGGTCACTTCCGAGTCTGTGGAGAAAAAGGATGACAGCATCCGGATATGGGCATGGGATGATACCTTCAATGCCAAGGCAGCACAGCTTGCAGCAGAGTACTACCGGAAAAAACATCCGCAGGCACCACGGATTGAAGTGACAACGAAGGAACGGGAGGAGATTCTTTCGGATGTGAAACTGCTGTTGTCCTCACAGGTGTATGATCAGCTTCCCGATGTGATCATGATTGAGGATTATGATGTGCAGGATGTGTTGCAAAATTATGAAGAGGAATTTGTTGCGCTGGATGACCGTGTGGATTATGACAAGTATGTGGATTATAAACGCAAACTGGTGGAACACGATGGAAAGTCCTATGGAATCCCGTTTGACTGTGGGATAGCGGCACTGTTTTACCGGCTGGATATTTTACAACAGGCAGGATTTAACGAATCGGATATGCAGAATCTGACCTGGTCGCGTTATATGGAAATCGGGCAGCAGGTGTATGAAAAGACCGGAGTTCCCATGTTGACGCTTGATCCGACGGATCTGCCGCTGGTGCGTATCATCATGCAAAGCTGTGGCCGCTGGTATGTCGCGCAGGATGGAGTGACAGCGGATATCCAGCAGAATGAGGCATTGCGGCAGGCGCTTGATATCTATACAGAACTTTTGGAGAAAAATCTTGGAATGAGCGTCAATGGCTGGAATGAATTTATCAGTGCATTTCAGAATGGAGAAGTGGCTTCTGTCATCAGTGGTGGATGGGTGCTTTCTTCTATTAAAGAAAATCAGGAGCAGTCCGGGCTGTGGCGTGTGACCCGTATTCCACTGGTGGAGAACAATCAAGATGCAGTTCCGGCATCAAACGTGGGTGGAAGTGCCTGGTATATTTTAAAAAATTCCGCACATGCGGCGGTGGCGGCAGATTTTATGACAGAAATGTTTGCGGAAGATGCGGAGTTTATGAACACACTTGTAGAACAGATCGGTATTATGCCATCGCTGAAAGATCTGTCGGTGCTTGAGAGTTATCGCAATACGGATGATTTTTTTGGCGGACAGAGCGTTACGCGTTTACTTAACGGTTTTGCATCTGTAGTGCCCACGGTCAATTATGGCAGCAAGACATATGAAATAGAGGATATTTTAGAGTCTGAGTTTCAAAATGAACTTTCCAATGGAAATATGGATTCCTGCCTGAAGAGGGTGCAGATGAAGGCGGAGGCGGTTGCGCGGGAGTAAACAGGAAGCAAAATGTGAAATGGAATCGGATGTTTCATCGGGTTCCATTTTTTTTGTAAAAAATTTCTAAAATCGTAAATAAATGCAAATCTTATAAAAAATCCCATAAAATTGTGAAAATTTATAATAACTTACTTCTAAGTAAAACGGTTGCGCAAGTGTTAAACTTAACCCATGTTAAAAACAAGTCAAACTTTTGGGAGGAAAACACTATGAAGAAAAAACTTATTTCAACACTGCTTATGGGTGCTATGGCACTTTCACTGGTAGCCTGTGGAGGAGGCGGCAACAGCGCAGATAAGGATTCCACACAGGCAAAGGCAGCCAAAAGCGGCGACAGCAATACACTGACCGTATGGTGCTGGGACGCATTTAACATGGATGCTATGAAAGATGCCGCAGCTATTTATGAGAAAGATCATCCGGATGTCAAGATTGATGTACAGGAGACACTTTCCAATGATGTGCAGACGCTGGTACAGACGTATGCGATGAGTGGAGAGCTGGATTCCCTGCCAGATATTTTCCTGATGGATGATCAGGTATTTTCCAAGTATCTGCAGAATTATCCGGAAGTATTTGCAGATCTGACCGATTCCGGTATCAACTTTGACGATTTTGCTCCATCTAAGGTTTCTAACTCTGTAGTGGATGGAAAGAATTATGGAGTTCCTTACGACAGCAATACCGTAATTGCATGCTACCGTACCGATTATCTGAAAGAGGCAGGATACACGGTGGATGATCTGACAGATATCACATGGGATGATTTCATTAAAATCGGTGAGGACGTCAAGAAAAAGACAGGTATGCCAATGCTGACCAATGTACAGGGTGAGCCGGATCTGCTCAATATGATTCTGCAGTCTGCCGGAATCTCTGTATTTGATGAGAATGGAAAGATTGCGTTAGACGGCAATGAGGGCTTAAAGGAAGCCATGAATGTGTATATTGATCTGGTAAACAAAGGAATCTTACAGGAACAGACCGACTGGTCCGGTTATCAGGGTTCTATCAATAACGGAACTGTTGTGGGAACCATCAATGGTTCCTGGATCTGCTCAACGATTATGTCTACCGATCAGGAAGAACAAAAGGGAAACTGGGCAGTAACCAATATGCCAAAACTGAATGATTATCAGGGCGCAACAAACTACAGCGCACAGGGTGGTTCTACATGGGCTATTTCTTCTACCTGCAAGAACTATGATCTGGCCGTTGATTTCTTTAAGTCAACCTGGGATGGAAGCACAGAATTCTATGATCAGATTTTAACAGATCTTGGTGCAATTGCAACGTATTTACCGGCAGCAGATTCCGATGCCTACAATGAGCCAAGTGAGTATTTCGGAAATGAGGCTATTTACTCTAAGATCGTATCTTATGGAAGCCAGATTCCTACCATCAACAAGGGAATCTACTGGAAAGAGGAAAAAGAAGCACTTGGTGTGGCTTTGTCACAGATTATCGGTGGAAAAGCAGATATGGATTCTGCAATCAAAGAGGCACAGAGTACAGTAGAGTTTAATGTCGGACAGTAAAAAGGTCTGAAAGATACCGGCTTGTGGAAACACAGCCGGTATCGCAGATATGAGGCAGGAAAGGATCTATTTATGAAACAGAAATTTACGGGGACGAAAAGAAGGAATATGACCGGCTGGGCATTTTTGCTTCCGGCTACCATACTGATCTTTGCGATGAGTTTTTACCCGATGATCCAGGCGTTTATCCTCTCCTTTAAGAGTGGAATCGGCAACAATCTGGTCTGGTCGGGACTGAGCAATTATAAGCGTCTGTTGGGAGACGGTGTGTTTAAGACTGCAATGGTCAACAACTTTGTGTACCTGATCATTCAGGTACCGGTAATGCTGATTCTGGCAATTTTGCTTGCCGTGCTTTTAAATAAGCCGCATTTGAAATGTAAGGGACTGTTCCGTACCGCAATCTTTTTGCCATGCTGTACCGCGCTGGTTTCCTACTCCATTATCTTTAAGACATTATTTGCATATGACGGTTATGTCAACACGGTGCTGTTGCATCTGGGACTGATTCATTCCCGTATCAACTGGCTGGGACAGACAAGTACCGCAAAAGTAATTTTAATTATTGCATTGATCTGGAGATGGACCGGTTACAATATGGTATTTTATCTGGCCGGTTTACAGAATATTGATGGTTCTTTGTATGAGGCAGCAACGATTGACGGAGCGGGACCAGTGAAGACATTTTTCCATATTACACTGCCATTGCTTCGTCCGACAATCCTTCTGACAACGATCATGTCCATCAACGGAACATTACAGCTGTTTGATGAGTCTGTGAACCTGACAGGCGGAGGACCTGCCAATTCAACACTTACGATGTCCCACTATATTTTCAAGACATCCTTTGAGTATAATTCCCAGTTTGGATATGCGGCAGCAATGTCCTATGTGATCTTTATTCTGGTAGCAATTCTGTCCTTTATTCAGATGAAAGTAGGTGATAAGAGATGAGAAAAGTAAAAAATGCAGCAGTATATATCGTTTTGATTCTGGCATCCCTCATCTCAGTATTTCCGTTATACTGGATGATTGCGGCAGCAACCAACAACAGTACCGATATTCTCGGTGGTAAATTGACAATTGGAGCAAATCTGGCCAGCAATCTGACAAACCTTCTGGCGCGTCAGCAGATTGGCAGGGCATTTTCCAATTCTATGTTTTATTCGGTAATTTTAAGTGTGCTTTCCCTGCTGATCTGTTCCATTGCAGGATATGCATTTGAGATTTACCACGACAAGGCAAAAGATGCCCTGATGTCTATTTTGCTTCTTGCAATGATGGTTCCGTTTGCAGCGACACTCATTCCGCTGTTTAAAATGTTTACCGGACTGCATCTGCAAAGTACATGGATCGCTTATGTACTGCCGACGCTGTCCACACCGTTTTTGATCATGATGTTCCGACAGAGCGCACGCTCTTTCCCGACAGAGATCATAGAGGCGGCAAGAATCGACGGACTTGGAGAACTTCAGATTTTCTTTAAAATCTTTATGCCGACCATGAAGTCCACCTACGCAGCAGCCATGACAGTAACGTTCATGAATGCGTGGAACAATTACTTATGGCCAAAGGTTATTATGATGGATGATACCTCCCAGACCATGCCAATGCTGGTTGCAAACCTCTCCAGCGGCTATAGCATTGATTACGGCGTGCTCATGCTTGGGGTACTCATCTGTTCCCTCCCGACCGGCATTCTTTTCCTGGTTTTGCAGAAAAGTTTCGCAAACGGAATTGTGGGAGCTGTCAAAGGATAATATGGCATACCCGATACCGTGGGTTTTCAGGATTTCAATGAAATCGGAAACCCACGGTTTTTATTATTCCTTCCAGACATCAGCAGGAAAATTCTTACATGAATATAGTAATAAAAACTATGTGTACAAGAAATGAATACAAATTCATATTGCCAAAGAAACTATATTGCTATATCATCAAAAGTGTTTGATTGTAAAACAATTTTCGGTATATGGAGGAAACGTGCATGATAAGCACATATACATCAAAGTTGAAACAACTGCAGATCGGGGATCTGATTGCAAAAATTCCGATCATCCAGGGTGGCATGGGGGTAGGAATCAGCAGAAGCCATCTGGCGGGAGCTGTGGCAAAGGAGGGCGGTGTAGGTATCATTTCTACTGCGCAGATCGGCTACGATGAAGAAGGCTTCGAGAATGATCAGGCAGGCTGTAACTTAAAAGCCATCAAAAAACATATCCGGAAAGCAAAGGAGCTTGCCTGTGGAAACGGACTTGTGGGTGTCAATATTATGGTTGCATTAAAGCATTACAAAGAGCATGTCCGGGCAGCAGTTGCGGCAGGGGCAGATGTGATTATCAGTGGAGCCGGGCTTCCTATGAATCTGCCGGAGCTTGTCAGCAAAACCTGCCGGACAAAGATAGCTCCGATTGTATCCTCGAAGCGTGCAACCCAGCTGATATTGAAGATGTGGGCGCACCGCTATGACCGCACGGCGGACTTTATTGTAGTGGAGGGACCGAAAGCCGGCGGGCATCTGGGGTTTTCCAATGAACAGCTGGCACATATGGATGCCATTAATTTTGACGGAGAGATCCGGCAGATTATCGACTGCAAAAAGGAATACGAACAGCGGTATCAGAAAAATATTCCGGTCATTGTGGCCGGCGGGATATTTGATCAGAAAGATATTTCGCATGCGCTGGATCTCGGCGCAGATGGTGTGCAGATTGCCAGCCGCTTTGTTGCAACCGAAGAATGTGATGCATCGGAGGCATACAAGGAGGCGTATATTCACGCCAGTGAGGAAAATATCGAGATTATCCAAAGCCCGGTCGGTATGCCGGGACGTGCATTGCGCAATAAGTTTATCGATCGTGTAAAGCGCGCAAAGCTGCCAATCAGTAAGTGTTACAACTGTCTGGAAAAATGCAGTCCGCAGAAAGTTCCTTACTGTATTACGAAAGCGTTGATCGATGCCGTGCGTGGGGATGTGGAAAACGGTCTGGTATTCTGTGGGGCGAATACGGGACGGATTCACGAGATTACTACGGTACATCATCTGATGCAGGAGCTGGCTGGAGATCTACAATAAAAATGGTTTGTGTGATTTTTCCTTGGAATCAAAGAATTCCTGTAGTAAAATAAGAAGTAAAGCAGTAATGCAGATACGGGAAAACAGGAAAGAAGGAGAACACGCAGCATGACGGTGGCCGCACACGGTGGGGATATTTATCAAAATCAGATCACATATGATTTTTCTGTAAATACCAATCCGCTGCCGCTGCCGGAGATATTGCAGAAACGGATGGCGGAAGCGGCGGTTCACAGCAACCGTTATCCACAGTATGACAATGTGCTGTTGCGGGAACGGCTTGCAGCACTTTATGGTTTTTCAACAGAAGAAGTAGTGTGTGGCAACGGAGCATCCGAATTATTTGTTGCGATTGTGCATGCACTGCGCCCGAAGCGGGTGGGCATTTTGGCTCCTTCTTTTTCGGGATATGCCTGGGCAGCTCAGACAGTGGGAGCCGAGGTATGCAGTATCCCGTTGCAGGAAGAAAATAATTTTGCCATGGACATGGCACAGATGGAGTCATTGTGCAGGCATCTGGATGGAATCAGCTTATTATTTTTGGCGAATCCAGCGAATCCGGCGGGAAACAAAATGGAAGCGTCTCTTTTGGAGACGCTTCTTGACGTGTGTGAAAAGAAACAGATTACTGTGGTGCTGGACGAATGTTTCATTGCATTCACGGGGACGGAAGGATATGTTTCCTGGATCCGGAAATATCCGCATCTGATTGTCGTGCGGGCATATACAAAGATCTATGCGATTCCGGGAATTCGGCTGGGGTATCTGCTGGCGCAGAAAGATATCTGTGAAAAAATTGCGCATCAGCTGCCGGAGTGGAATGTATCTGTGGTTGCGCAGCGGATCGGCATGGATATTCTGGATGATTCGCTTCCTGGTTGGAGTCGTAGAAAGTATCTGAAGGATACGATTGAGCTGATTCAGGAAGAAAAGCACTTTTTAAAACACGAGTTAACAAAAATATTTGGAGATCAAATGAAAATTTTTCCTTCTGAAGCTAATTTTTTGTTGCTGAAAACACAAATTCCACTGTACAGATTATTGCTGGAAAGAGGAATTCTGATCCGAAACTGCGCAAACTATACAGGACTGGGACAGGACTTTTACAGAATTGCCGTAAAAGGTCATCCGGAAAATGTACAACTGATTGAGGCATTGCTGGATATAAAGAAGAAAGGGGAAGAAAAACGTTATGGAAAACATTGAATATGTTCTTCCGGGAGAGATTGAAAAACGAAGTTTTGCCATCATAGGGGAAGAACTAAAGGAGCGTGGTATCGTGCTTCCACCGGAGCAGGAGCCGGTGACAAAGCGCGTGATCCATACAAGTGCGGATTTTGATTATGCAAAGACGATGACGTATTCTCCCCATGCCGTGCAGATTGCCAAAGAACTGATTGCAGGTGGCGCTGACATTGTCACGGATACCAATATGGCGCTTGCAGGCATCAACAAAAAACGGTTAGCGGAATTCGGAGGAACGGTGCACTGTTTTATGGCGGACGAGGATGTGGCGCGGGAGGCAAAGACACGGCAGGTGACACGTGCGACGGTCAGCATGGAACATGCAGCACATATTGACAAACCTGTAATTTTTGCCGTGGGAAATGCGCCGACGGCATTGATTTCACTCTATGAACTGATGCAGAAAAGTGATTGGCGTCCTGCATTTATTATTGGAGTTCCGGTGGGATTTGTAAATGTAGAGGCGGCAAAAGAACTGATTTTAAAAACAGATGTGCCGCATATTGTCAACCGCGGTAGAAAAGGCGGCAGCAATGTAGCGGCAGCAATCGTAAACGCACTGTTATATCAGATCCGGCCGGTATAAAGGAAAGAAGGAGGCGTATCTGGTGTGAGGTACGGATTTACAACCGGCAGCTGTGCTGCCGCTGCTGCAAAGGCTGCGGCATATATGCTTCTGACGGGAAAAATAAAAAACTGTATAACGATTGAGACCCCAAAAGGAATTCCATACACCGCGGAAGTGACGGATATCGTGCGCGGGGAATTTCAGGTTTCCTGCGCTGTGGTCAAGGATGGCGGCGATGATCCGGATGTGACCAGCGGAAGTAAAATCTGTGCCACGGTCACCGCGGACAACCGTGGGGATGGAGAAAAAGAACTTCTGCAGATTGACGGAGGAAAGGGTGTGGGCCGTGTGACGAGACCCGGGCTGGATCAGCCCGTAGGCAATGCCGCAATCAATCATGTGCCGCGGGAAATGATCACCCGGGAAGTGCAGGAAGTGTGCCGGATTTGTGATTTTCACGGAACACTGCATATTCTGATTTCTGTGCCGGATGGGGAAGCACTTGCAGAGCGTACGTTTAATCCAAGACTGGGGATTGTCGGGGGAATCTCAATACTGGGGACGACAGGAATTGTGGAACCGATGAGCAGTCAGGCACTTAAGGAGACCATCCGTGTGGAACTCCGCCAGCAGCGTGCAGAAGGGCAGACCATTGCGGCAGTTTCACCGGGAAATTATGGATTGGATTTCATGCAGCAGACCTATGGATATGATCTTGACCGCAGTGTGAAATGCAGTAATTTTATCGGTGAGACGATCGATATGGCGGCGGAACTGGGATTTTGTGCAATGCTTCTGACCGGACATATTGGAAAACTGATTAAGGTGGCGGGAGGCATTATGAACACCCATTCCCATGAGGGAGATTGTCGGATGGAACTTTTAGCGGCAGCCGGCATCCGTGAAAATGTATCTTTAGAATGTTTAAAGAAGATTTTAGATTGCGTCACAACCGAGGAAGCACTTGCGTTTATTGATGCCGAAGGTAAAAAAGAAGAGGTTATGGAAGATATCATGGAAAAAATTGATTTCTATCTGAAAAAACGTGCGGCCGGTCGGTTACAGATTGCTTGTATTGTCTATTCCAATACTTACGGGCTGCTTGGGATGACTGCAAAAGCAGAAGAATTACTCAGGAGGTTGCTATGATTTATTTTGTCGGAGCAGGAAGCGGGGCACCGGATCTGATTACTGTGCGGGGAATGCGTCTGCTGCAGAAAGCAGATGTCATCATCTATGCCGGTTCGCTGGTCAATCCACAGCTTCTCGATTATGCAAAAGAGGGCTGTGAGATTCATAACAGCGCCAAAATGACACTTGAAGAGGTTATTTCGGTGATGGAACAGGCAGAAAAAAATAATTTAATCACGATTCGACTTCATACGGGAGAACCCAGTATATACGGAGCGGTGCGGGAACAGATGGATATTCTCGATCAGAAGGGGATTGCGTATGAGAGTTGTCCGGGTGTGAGTGCCTGTTTTGGAGCAGCGGCATCGCTGAATCTGGAATATACCCTTCCGGATGTGTCACAGTCACTGATCATCACCCGGATGGCCGGAAGGACGGCGGTACCGGAAAAGGAGAGTATTGAGAGTTTTGCCGCACACCATGCTTCCATGGCAATTTATCTGAGTACCGGAATGCTGGAGGAATTATCACGGCGCCTTGTAAATGGCGGATATGAGCCGGATACACCTGCGGCACTGGTGTACAAGGCAACCTGGTCGGACGAGGAAGCATATATCTGTACTGTGCAGGAGCTGCCGGAGGTGGCAAAGAAACATAATATTACAAAAACCGCTCTGGTGCTGGTCGGGGATGTAATATCAAATCAGCATTATACGCGCTCCAGACTCTACGCACCGGATTTTACAACTGAATTCCGCAAGGCAAAAACACCAAAAAACGCAGAAGACGATAGATTAATGCGTGACACGGATGCGGGAAAGGAGTTACCGGAATGATCCTGTATATGACCTGGTTTTCGGAACGTGGAAGAGAGCTTGCGGCACGAATCGCGGAACTTTCACTTTCTGTTTCGTATGGATTTTGGCAGAGCCGTTACGGTGGTCACCCTGCGGTTTCAAAGATACAGATAAGAGAAAGAGGAAACCGGTCACTTCCGGATTTTCTGGAAGAGGCTTTTGCACAACAGTTTCCCGTGATTTTCATTGGAGCTCTCGGGATTGCCGTACGGGCCATCGCACCTTTGATCCGCCACAAAACCGTGGACAGTCCGGTACTGGTGCTGGATGAGGCCGGACAGTTTGTGATTCCGGTGCTGTCTGGACATCTGGGTGGTGCCAATGAACTGGCGCAGCAGATCGCAGAATCATTGCATTCCGCTGCGGTTGTGACGACGGCAACAGACGTGAATGGGCTTTTTGCCGTTGATGTGTTTGCAAGAAAAAATGGCCTGCGGGTGTGTAACCCCGAAGCGATCCGGCATGTGTCCGGAAAACTGTTACAGGGCGAAATCATTGTGATGGCGGTAGATCCGGCATGTATGTCCCCGGAGGAGGTGGCAAAATTACAGCCGCCAAAGGAAGTAAAGCTGATTTCGTGGAACGAAGCACAGGCGGAACATGCTGTGGATGTGTGGATTACAAAAAAAGAGCCACAGGAAGACCGTAAAACGCTTGTTTTAGCTCCGAAAACAGCCGTACTTGGCATGGGATGCAGAAAAAATAAAAGTTATAACGAGATAAAACAAATGATAAAAACATTTGTGGATAGCAGAAAAATAGACCTGGATGATATCTATGCCCTGGCATCGGTTGATGTGAAGGAAAAAGAACCCGGTCTGCAGGAACTGGCACAGCATTTGCGGGTACCGTTTGTCGTTTTTTCTGCCGGAGAACTGAAAAAAGTGCCGGGTGATTTCACCGCATCCGCGTTTGTGGCTCAGACAGTGGGAGTGGATAATGTGTGTGAGCGTGCTGCGGTCGCTGCAGCAGACGGAGGTAGTTTGCTGATACATAAGCAGGCTATGGATGGCGTGACAATTGCCGTGGCAAAACGGGAGAAAATCGTATTGCAGTTTGTGTGAGACGAAAGGAAGGAGAAAGAAATGAAACACCGGATTTATGTGGTCGGTATGGGACCGGGACAGGAAAATATGATGACGCAGGAAGCCATGCAGGTGTTAGAAGCCAGTGATGTGATCATCGGTTATACCGTATATCTGAAATTGCTTGGGGAACGGTTCGGGTGCAAAGAATTATTGTCTACACCGATGCGGCAGGAGCGGGAACGCTGCCAGATGTGTTTCGAGAAGGCAAGAGAAGGCAAAAAAGTGGCATTGATCTGCAGCGGAGATGCCGGAATTTACGGGATGGCATCCCTGATGCTGGAAATCGGAAAATTATATGATGATTGTATCATTGAAGTAATTCCAGGAATAACAGCAGCAAGCAGCGGTGCGGCAGTGCTTGGGGCTCCTCTCAACCATGATTTTTGCGTGATCAGCCTGAGTGATCTTCTCACCCCATGGGAGAGGATTAAAAAGCGGCTGATTGCAGCGGCAGAGGGAGATTTTGCAATGGCAATTTATAATCCGTCGAGCCATAAACGGGCAGACTATCTGGAGCGTGCCTGCAGAATTCTGATGGAACACGGGGTGGAACCGGAGCGTGCCTGTGGGTATGTGGAAAATATCGGACGCGATGATACGAAAGCCGTAACACTTTCCATGGAGGAACTGGTGCATACACCGGTGAACATGTTTACCACGGTATTTATCGGGAATTCCCAGACAAAAATTATTGACGGAAAGCTTGTGACACCGAGAGGATACCATATATAGCAGCAGAAAACGGGGAAGAGGAATAAGATGGCAGAGAAAGTGTTAATTTATGCGGGAACAACGGAAGGTCGTCTTCTCGCACAGGAACTTTCACGGGCACATATTGCCTGTGATGTGCATGTAGCAACCGAATACGGTCAGATGGTCATACCGGAACTTGCCGGTGTGAAGGTCTGTGTAGGAAGACTGGACGTAGAGGAAATGCGCGCCCTGCTGAAAAAAAACGGACAGAACAACTATGCGGCAGTCGTGGATGCTACGCATCCGTTTGCCACAGAAGTGTCTGCCAACATCCGGGAGAGTACAAAAGGAAGTGGAATTCCATATCTGCGGCTCCAGCGGCGAATGGACGATGGAATCTGTAGCATACCGGAAAACGAAGGCATGAAAGAGCGCGCTGGAACCGTGCATGTGTTTGCCGATTATGAAAGCTGTGTCCAGGCACTTACGGACACATCCGGAAACATTCTTCTGACAACCGGAAGCAAAGAGCTGGCGGTATTTGCACCCCTGAAGGAGCGTTTGTTTGTGCGTGTGCTTCCCGGATTGGAGAGTATCGGTCTCTGTGAAAAGGCGGGTATCCGCGGAAAGCAGATTCTTGCGATGCAGGGCCCGTTTTCGGAGGAAATGAATCTGGCAATGATCCATCAGTTTTCGATCCGCTATCTGGTTACAAAAGCCAGTGGTGCGCACAGCGGATTTCAGGAAAAACTTGCGGCAGCACAGAAGGCAGGGATTACGGCATGCGTGATCGGAAAACAGGAACAGGAGCAGGGAATGTCTTATGCACAGGTAACCGAAACACTTTCCCGTCTGCTTGGACATACGATTTCCGGTCGTCCGGAGGTGGAAATTTCCCTGATTGGCATCGGTATGAGTGCAGCGACACTGACACAGGAAGCAAAAAGAGCGCTGGAAGAGTCTGATGTGGTTTTTGGGGCAGAACGGATGCTCGAAGTGGTGGAAAACAGTAAGGAAACCTATCCTTTTTATCTCGCAAAAGATATTTTACCGGTTTTAAGACAAAAGGAATCCCAAATGGATGGCCAGAAACTGAAAGTCTCCATATTATTTTCCGGAGATACTGGATTTTACAGTGGAACAGAAAAAATAAAAACAGAATTAAATAAAAATAATTACAAAAAAATTCGTATTTTTCCAGGAATTTCATCCGTTTCCTACCTCTCTGCGGCAACGGGAATTGCCTGGCAGGATGCAAAAATTATAAGTATCCACGGGAAAAAAGATACCGCAGAGACCAGAGCACTCGTTCTCGATGCAATCCGGCATTTTCCCAAGACGTTTCTGCTGGTTTCCGGGGTGGAGGATGTCCGACGGATCGGATGCTGGATAGAAGAAGAAAAATTGACGCAAACCCGCATGATTGCTGGATTTCAGCTCTCTTATGACAGAGAAAAAATCCGCGAGCTATCGTATGAAGAGGCAAAAAATGCAAAAGAAGAAGGTCTGTATACCCTGTTATTATGCAATGAAAATGTGCAAAAAAGACGTCTTGTTCCGGGAATGTCCGATGAATCATTTTTGCGTGTCGTGGAAGGGGAAAAAACAGTTCCGATGACCAAGGAAGAAGTGCGCGCGCTTTCCTTATGTAAACTTGGCCTGACAGAAGATGCTGTGGTATACGATGTGGGGAGTGGTACCGGATCGATTGCAGTGGAATGTGCAACGTGCAGTCCGGGGATTCGTGTGTACGCCATTGAACAAAAAGCCACAGCACAGCAGCTTCTGCGCCGGAATCTGGAAAAATTTCATCTGGCAAATGTGATTCCGGTGGATGGGAAAGCACCGGAAATATTGGAATCCCTGGAACCTCCGACACATGTATTTATTGGGGGAAGCAGTGGACGCCTTGCGGATATTCTGCATGTCATCTGGGAGAAGAATCCACGGACACGTGTGGTTGTCAATGCCATAAGTCTTGAAACCGTGGCTCAGATTACAGAACTTGCTGCAGGGAAAATGCAGACAGAAATCATACAGGTGCAGGTCAGCAGAGCAAAAACCGTGGGAACCTATCATCTGATGCAGGCTGAGAACCCCGTATATATCTGTGTGCTGACGATGGCATAATGAGGAGAGAACTATGTTACACAGTGGAATGGTACTGGCAGCGCCGCAAAGTGGCAGTGGAAAAACGACAATCACCTGTGCGTTGCTGGCAGCAATGAAAAACAGAAAACTTGCAGTTCGTGCGTTCAAAAGCGGACCAGACTATATTGATCCCATGTTTCACCGTCAGGTGATTGGTGTACCGTCGCGCAATCTGGATACGTTTTTTTCAGGGGCAGATCAGATCCGGGAACTGTATGGATATGACCGGGAGAGCTTCTCTTATTCGGTGATCGAGGGAGCCATGGGATTATACGATGGCCTAGGAGGCACACAAAAAGAGGGCTCCGCCTATCATCTGGCACAGACCCTGGATCTGCCGGTTGTGCTTGTGCTGGATGCCCGTGGGATGGGGCGCACGATGGTTGCACTTCTGGCAGGGATATTACAGTATGACAGGGATCACCGGATCATTGGTGTGATATTAAACCGCACATCGGAAGGGGTCTGCCGGACAATGACGCCGGTGATTGAGGAAGAACTGGGGCTTCCGGTGCTGGGATGCTTTCCGGTACAGAAAAGTCTGCATCTGGAGAGCCGGCATCTGGGACTGAAAATGCCACAGGAAATGGAAGGTCTGCGCAAGCAGGTCAATCAGGCTGCGGAAAAACTGGAAGAGACCGCAGATCTGGATCGGATGCTGCAGCTGTTGCAAAGCTGGGCACTTTTACATGCGTTTCGGGACGGAAAAACGAAACTGCCTAAATTACAGGAACCGGGAAAAGATAAAGGGGTTTTACAGAAAAAGAAAAAACAGCAGGAGGAATGTCCGGTTATTGCAGTTGCAAAAGATGAGGCATTTTGTTTTTATTATGAGGATAACCTGCGTCTTCTGGAAGCGTATGGTGGAAAACTCGTCTGGTTTTCACCGCTTGCACAGGAAAAAATTCCAGAGGAAGCGGATGCGCTTCTTCTGGGAGGAGGCTATCCGGAGTTGTGTGCCCGGCAGCTTTCAGAAAATGTCTCCATGCGCAATTCCATCCGGGAGGCAATTGAAAATGGTATGCCATCCGTGGCAGAGTGCGGCGGGTTTATGTATCTGCATGAATCTATGACGGATGAAGAAGGAGAAAACTGGCCGATGGCAGGTATCATAACGGGCAGCTGTCATAACCGGGGAAAACTTGTACGTTTTGGCTATGTGAATGTGACGGAACAGACGTCCCATTTCCTGGCGGGAAAACCTGTCCGTGCACATGAATTTCATTACTATGACAGTGACAACAATGGAGAAAGCTGCGTGGCCGTGAAACCGGTAAGCGGAACATCCTGGACATGTATCCACGAGGACGACAGAAACTGGTGGGGTTATCCACATTTGTATTATCCGTCCAATCCGGCATTTGTGGAACACTTTGTACAGGCAGCACGCTTATATCACAGAGAGAGGAATGCAAAATAACATGAAAAAAGCAATTTTAATTGTGAGTTTTGGAACAACCTATCCGGATACCCGGCAGAAAAATATTGCAGCCATCACGCGGCAGGTCCGGGCATTGTATCCGGATGCCGTGGTAGAGGAAGCTGTCTCGAGTACGATTGTGCGTAACGCAATGAAAAAGCGCGAGCATATAGAAGCAAAGAGTCCGACGGAAGCTCTCGAAAGCATGAAAAAACAGGGAGTGACGCATGTAGCTGTATTTCCTACCCATGTGATTGACGGAATTGAAAATCACAGACTCAAGGAAGCGGCGAAAAAATATGCCGGTGCTTTCGAACAGATTGCAGTTGCCGATGCGCTTTTGGCAAAACCGCAGGATTATGAGGATGTGGCAAAAGCACTGTGGGAGTCGCTGAAGGAAGAGGTGGGAGATTTCCCATTGATTTTGATGGGGCATGGAACCGAACATGCGGCAGATGCCAGTTATGCGATGATGGAACAGTCGCTGCGTGCTTATGCAAAGCATGAAATTTATATTGCAACGGTGGAAGGCAGTATTACCATTGAAGATGTGATTGCACGGATGAAGTCCGGGCTGCAGAGCAGACAGAACGGGAAAGTGCTTCTTACACCGTTTATGCTGGTGGCGGGAGACCATGCAAATAATGATATGGCAGGCGGCATGCAGGACGGGGAGCAGCCGGATGCGGATTCCTTTGCCGGAAAATTACAGGCGGCGGGATACCGGCCGGAATGTGTGATTCGTGGAATTGGGGAGTATCCGGCTGTCCGAGAAGTGTATCTGGCACATTTGCGGCAAATAACGCAAAAATTATTTTGTGATTTAACAACAGAAAATCGTCCGGGTATCCTTTATGGAATCGGTGTGGGACCGGGAGATCCGAAACTTATGACCTTACAGGCACTGGAAACGATTCGCAGCTGTGATCTTATTGTGCTTCCGGCGGTGTCAAAAGAGGAATGTTATGCGTATCGGATCGTGGAGCAGGTTTGTTCGGAAATTGCAGATATGCCGCTTCTTTGCATGCCATTTCCGATGATCAAAGATGCGCAGAAACTGGAACTGGCACACAAACGGATTTATGATGCCATGGAAGATTATCTCCGACAGGGACTGCGGGTAGGAATGCTCACAATTGGAGATCCGGGGATATATTCTACCTATATGTATATGCACAGATGTGCAGCAGATGCCGGCTGGGAGGCGCGGATCGTAAGTGGTGTGCCGTCGTTTTGTGCAGTAGCGGCAAGACTGGGGATTTCTCTGGGAGAAAAAGATGAGGAAATCCATATTATTCCGGCGGCGTATGACGTGCGTGAGTCACTCGGTTTTCATGGTACACGCATTTATATGAAATCCGGGAAAAAACTCGAAGAGTTATTACGGGTGCTCCGGGAATCGATGCAGGATAAAGAGAGCAGAGCGCACCAGGACATTTATGGAATATCCAATTGCGGCATGGAGAATGAACAGGTGTATTGTGGCCTGGATGAACTGGAACAGGCAAAAGGATATCTGACAACTGTGATTGTGAAGGAACATGTGGTATAATAGAAAGCGTTCGATTTTAGAAAAATCTTTTAATGTCTGGAAAAAGGAGTGTCATATGTGGAAGATCAAGCACATTTTTGACGGAGAGTATGGGTGTGAGGAACTGGCAGAAGGGCAGCGGCCGAAGGTGTCAGTGACTCTGATTAATGAAAAAGAAGAAGAAACCTGTTTTTCTGTGGAGGACGGCTGGCTGATCGAACATGGATTAAATGAGGGAGATCTCTGGCCAAAAGAAGATGAGTTCCTATAAAAACAGTGAAATAAAAAGAGCAGGTGATATGAACCGTATCACCTGCTTTTGCTTGGCATTTTATAAGGAGATGTCAATATGCATATTCTGCGTGCTGATCAAGGACATAATGTTCTCCTGTACAGCGGAATTCATCTTACGGGAAAGCTTGACGAGCTTCTGCGGATATTCCTGATCCGAAGAGAGCAGCTTTCGTGCCTTGGAATTATTGGCAGTTTTCAGCAGATCCTTGTTGAGGTCTAAAGTTCCGTCGCTGTTAACCGTGATACCAAGGTCTGACAGTTCATCTGCATGTTTTTTACTCAGCGTGTTGAGCTGCTTGACATAACGTTTGGTTTCGTAGTCGGAACTGGATTTTCCGGAAGTGATCGTATAATTGTAAGTATCCACAAAGGCTTCAATGGCGGCCTGTGATGTCTTATTGAGATCATCGTCTTTCTCATCGGTGTCAGAACCGAAATCACTTTTGGAAAGTCGCTTGGCAGCCCTGTTTAAAGCACGGCTGTCTTCGTAGGAAAGCTCCACATTACTGTAACTGGACCGGCCGGAGGTTTTGGCTGCTTTCTGATTGTTGGTATAGAAATTTCTTAAAAAATAATTCGTGGATAATGATATCCCAGAGGAAACTTTTATGGACATAATAAACATCCTTTCTTAAAAAGGTTATAATTTCTATATTTCTACTGTTTACATCGGCACTTGTTCTTTACTTCTTAACCCAAACAGGGTAAAATATTTTATTATAGATGTGATACAGAGCAGTAAAATTTTAGGAGGCAATTACAGTTATGGAACAAAAATCGTTTGGAAAGCTTGCCGATGGAGAAGGGGCAACGCTTTATACTATTTCTAACACAAAGGGGATGTGTGCACAGATTACAGATTTCGGAGCGGCGATCGTATCGCTTGTGGTAAAAGATAAGAATGGAAAAGACACCGATGTGGTTCTTGGCTATGAAGATGCACAGACATATCAGCAGCAGACAGCAAGTTTTGGAGCAATCGTCGGAAGAAACTGCAATCGTATTGCAGATGCTCAGATTGTAATCAATGATGTGACATATCAGCTTGAGAGAAATGATAACGAGAATAATCTGCACAGTGGATCACAGGCTACATCCAGACGTCTGTGGGATGTGGAAGAACATACTGCAAACAAAGTTACATTTGTGATCGAAGATGCAGATGGACAGCAGGGATATCCGGGAAATGCAGTTATGAAAGTGACTTATGAGGTGACCGAAGCAGATGAACTTTCCATTACATATCATGCAACTGCGGACAAAACAACTGTTTTTAATATGACAAATCATGCATATTTTAATTTGAATGGGGCAGGCAGCGGTACTGCCATGGACCAGATTTTGCAGATTCGTGCTTCCCATTATACTCCGGTAATCGATGCGAAGTCGATTCCGACCGGAGAGATTGCGTCAGTGGAGGGAACACCGTTTGATTTCCGTGAAGCCAAACCGATGGGCAGAGATATTGAGCAGGCAAATGATCAGCTTTCTTACGGCCATGGATACGATCATAACTTCGTTTTGGATAAGGAACGCGCCGGACTTGAAAAGATTGCCACCGCATACAGTACAAAGAGTGGCATAAAAATGGATGTGATCACAGATTGTATCGGGATGCAGCTTTACACGGCGAATTTCATTCAGGGACAGAAAGTGCAGGGCGGAGCAGTATGCAAAGATCGGGATGCTTTTTGTCTGGAAACACAGTATTTTCCAAATTCCATCAATGAGCCAAATTTTACAACACCATTGACAGAAGCCGGAAAATCATATGATACAAAAACGGTCTATGCATTTTCGATTGCATAGATATAAATACAGGATGTAAAGGGGAAGAGGATGTTAGAAAAGGCAGCCTCTTTTTCTTTTGGAATCAGAATAGGGTAGGAGGATCAAATGAAAATCGTATTTTTGGATGCAAAAACAATTGGAGATGATATTGATCTGTCTGCATTTGAAAAACTGGGAGAGGTGGTAACATATAATTTTTCCACTACAGAAGAAGCTTTGGAACGGACTGTGGATGCAGACGTGATCGTGTTAAACAAAGTGGAGATTAATGAGCATTCGATTGGAAAAGCAAAAAAACTGAAACTTGTCTGTGTGACGGCAACGGGAACAAACAATCTGGATAAGGAATATTTAAAAAGCCGTGGCATAGAATGGCGTAATGTCGCAGGATACTCCACGGAAAGCGTAGCCCAGCATACGTTTGCCATGCTGTTTTATCTTTGGGAAAAGCTTGCGTATTATGATCAGTATGTCAAATCGGAGAAATATGTGGGAGATGTTATGTTTACCCATTTTGAGAAAAGGTTTCATGAGCTGAGCGGAAAAACCTGGGGAATCATTGGTCTGGGAAATATCGGGAGACGTGTGGCGGATATTGCAAAGGCATTCGGATGCCGGGTGATCTTTTATTCCACTTCCGGTAAGAATTCTCAGCAGGGATATGAACGTGTGGAATTTGATGCGTTGTTGGAACAATCAGATATTGTTTCTGTTCATGCACCTCTTGATAAAAATACGCGGGGACTCATGAACCGGGAAGCATTTCGGGAAATGAAATCGTCTGCAGTTTTTTTGAATCTTGGACGAGGACCGATTGTTGTGGAACAGGATCTGGCGGATGCGCTTGAGGCTGGAGAAATCGCGGGTGCGGGGCTGGATGTCCTTTCCGCAGAACCAATGCGGAAGGATAATCCGCTTCGCAAAATCAAAGACAGCGAAAAGCTGATTATCACTCCTCATATTGGCTGGGCAAGCGTGGAAGCACGCACGCGTTTGATGGAAATTATCTGTCAGCAGATTGTGGATTTCCAAAATCAGATTATATTATAATCATATGTCTCTTATATAATAGGAAGAAACTCTTTTATTCATCACAAGGCAGACCACTCAGAAACGAAAGATTACCGTACGCGGATAGAAAGCGTGCGGTTTCTTTTTGCGGAAAACCAGAGTGCTGCAGATGTGCGTAATCAACCAGACGTTTATGATAAATTTTCTCAGCCTGTTCATAGAGCTCCGGAAAAGAGGCATTGGAAGACTCCTTTGTCCATGGATGAATCCAGGTGTGATGTTTGAGGTTCATCGGGTCCTGTATAAAACGATAATAATCGCTGGCAACCATCGGAGATAAAAAAGCACGTCCAAGGAAAATCTTTTCGATCAGACGGGATAATACTTTCTTCTGGCCACTTGGATCATTCAGCAGGTGTGTTCCGAGTTTCATCCAGAACGGTGCGCCGCTCAGGGAAAACTCACTTACGGAAATTTCCGGATAGGTGTTCCGGTAAGCATAGCACAGCATCCGTACAATTACTTTTCGTTGAAGTGTCGTCAGACGGATGGTTGCATTCTGATGAAACTGGGAAGGATACAGATGCTTTTTCTCATATAAAAGTTCGGAATCGAGTTCCGTTTCGAAATAAGCATGCTGACCAAAATATTCCGTATTGGAAGGTGGGGTCTGGGCATTATAGCTTGTAAATGCATATACATAGGGATGAATCGTACAATCCAGTGTGTAATGGCCCATAAATCCACAGATGTAAGCGTCTGCAATAGAGAGGGAATGTTTTTTCCCTGCAAAAAGTTTGCGGCTTTGCAGCAGATTGCCAAAGAACTGGCCAGTATCCTTGCGATGTGCCAGATCTCCAATATTTTTTCGATGCATCAGGTAAGAGGGAAGATAGTAAAAAAACAGATCAGGTCCCTGCAGACCAAGTGCATATGCGCTGTGATCGCGTCGGATCATATTGTGCATGGATGTGGAGGTCAGACGTCTGCATGCGTCTACGCCAAACAGATAGTGGGTGGTAAAACCCGGCATACAATCACTCCAATCTTCAGTAAATAATCAATTTTTTAAAGAAACAACAGCATTATAGTATATTTTATTGCTTCGGTCAATTTGCGGCAGAAGTAAATATTTTAGGTTGACTTTACATAAGATAGTGGTATAATGTCACGTAGTATTCAAAACTACGTTTTGAGTCTGCAACAAAAATTATATCCAAAAATCGTTGGAAAAATGCACAAATCATGTTTTTTTAGACATTTTCAGAAGATTGTATATTGCAAACATACATGGTTTTGTGATTGAATATGTTCATTCGGTGGAAAAACAACTATACTTCCAATGGATGAAATATCTTATGATTTATTTACACAGGAAAGAAAACGGAGGAGTAAGAAAATGGCAAGTTTAAAAGATGCGGCAGAAAGACAGGCGTTTTCGCTCGCTATCGATGCTACGTTAAAGAGTCTGAATAAGGACAGAGAGAAAGGTTTGCTCAATATTGTAAACCTCGCACAGAAGTTTATGGGAAGCAATTTCCGTTCTGAGGCATACGAAGGCGCAAAGAAAATGATTCAGAATCCGGACAGCAAGTGGATGCGTTATGTGAATCGTCTTTTGGATGAGACAGATCCGCATGTTGCCAAGATGACAGCACTGAATCTTGGATATCAGGCAGCGTTTGCAGGAACCAAGAAGATTCGTAAAATGAGAGAAATTGAGAACTGCAATATTCCGTGGCTCATTCTTATGGACCCGACCAGTGCATGCAACCTCCATTGTACAGGATGCTGGGCAGCAGAGTATGGTCATAAATTAAATCTGACATTTGATGAGTTAGACAACATTGTTACACAGGGTAAGGAACTGGGCGTATATTTTTATATGATGACCGGTGGAGAACCACTGGTGCGTAAGGCTGATATCCTCAAGCTGGCCGAGAAGCACAATGATGTGCAGTTTGCCATCTACACCAACTCCACCCTCATTGATGAGCCGTTCTGCAAAGAGGTGGTGCGTCTGGGCAACATTGCCTTCATGCTGTCCATCGAGGGCACCCCGGAGACCAACGACGCCCGCCGTGGAGAAGGCCACTATGCCGCTGTAATGCACGCCATGGACCTGCTTAAGAAGTACGGCATTCTCTTCGGTACTTCCATCTGCTACACCAGCCAGAATATTGAAGCCGTCACCAACGACGCGTTCATGCGGTTCCTGTGCGAGAAGGGGGCACACTTCGGCTTCTACTTCCACTATATGCCCGTAGGCAATGAGGCCGCCCCGGAGCTGATGCCCACCCCGGAACAGCGCAAGTATATGATCGACCGTATCCGCTATCTGCGCTCTTCCGAGTGCGATATCCCGTTCTACCCCATGGACTTCCAGAACGACGGCGAGTTCGTGGGCGGCTGCATCGCCGGTGGCCGCAACTACTTCCACATCAACTCTGCCGGTGACGCCGAGCCCTGCGTGTTCATCCACTACTCCAACGCCAATATCCACGACCAGTCTATTCTGGAAATTCTGCACAGCCCGCTGTTCATGGCTTACCACAACGGTCAGCCCTTCAACAAGAACCATCTGCGTCCCTGCCCCATGCTGGAAAACCCCGAGCTGCTGCGCAAGATGGTTCACGAGACCGGCGCCCACAGCACCGACCTGCAGTCCCCGGAAAGCGTCGAGCACCTGTGCGAGAAGTGCAAGGCTTACGCTGCCGACTGGCAGCCTACCGCCGATGAGATCTGGTCTCACCACAAAGTCCGCGAGAGCCGGTACGAAAACTATAAGGACTGGAAGCCCACTCAGCCGCTGGACTGAGCTGAAACCTGATTCAAAACAATAACAAGACCCCCGCCCTGTGTTCCTTCCTGGAACATAAGGCGGGGGTCTTGTTGTACAAGTTGGCGGTTGCTTATTTCTTGTCGCGCTCTTTAAGTGCTTTCAGAATACAAATTTCCATAGCTAAGACAGGAAACAGCACCCTGAGAGCTAAAAAACCTTGTGGGTCTCCAAAATCGATGTTTGCGTCTGCAAATAGTCCAACGAACCATGCCGCTAAAGTAGAAATGATCGCGATTGTGTAAGTCATTTGTCAAACCTTCGTGAATTATTTCTCGGTTGTGTTTTTGC
>ENA-UEOY01000172-UEOY01000172.1-human-gut-metagenome-genome-assembly--contig:-NODE-172-length-28985-cov-250.468348_pt1 | contig 28985 bp, 20 predicted proteins | sample MGYA00242892_ERZ507900 | MGnify/ENA primary metagenome ERZ507900 (study PRJEB26167, sample SAMN06115427) | human gut metagenome | host: Homo sapiens | place: China:Henan | collected 2015-04-15...
AGTATTCCTGACGTTGGAAGGCTGAGTATTCGCTTTCGTACCAGATGTCCTTGTTGAAGATGTCGTCGGCAAACAGGCGCAGCATACACTTGTTCTTGCAGAAGCTCCAGCTGACGGATGCCATCGACTTGAGCTTGTGTCCGTTCATAGCCGATGTGGCGTAGCCCGAACGGTAGTCGTCAGACAACTGCACGAACACCTCGAACGGAGCGAGATGCAGGTTGGCGCTTATGCCCACGCTGTTGAAGAGCGGTGTGGTGTTGTACGAAGCGTCGTCGTAGCGGTAGCGGTTGCTCTCCAGGCGGTCGAAAAGTGTGAGCTGCAGCTTCTCGGTCTCGTACGAGAACTCGAAGTCGTTGTTTATGCCCAGTCGCTTCTGCTTGTTCAGTTCGGGCTGAGCGTCGGCAGCGTTGTTGTCGACGATGGTGAGGAAGCCGTACGACTTAGCCGTCTCCAGTGCGAACTTGTTCATCAGTCGGAAGTAGAAGCCGATGCCCTGGTCGTAGTTGAATGCGAACTGCCACATATCGCCGCCCTTCACGTTCATCGGTTTTGACGTGTAGACGCCGGTAGCCGAGTTGTAGCTGTAGAGCGTAGCTTGGGGGTTGATGTCCTTGTTGTACGAAGCGGTAAAGCCCAGCACAATCTGCTTGCGCAGCCACATGCGGTGGTAGTTGTACGTAGTGGTGTGACTGTGCGAGTTGCGCAGCAGCGGGTTGCCCATGTATATATGCAGCGGGTCGATGGTGTTGCGGTAGCCGAGCGTGCTCACGAGGTCGGGTACGGTGGTGTTGTATGCGAAGGCGATGTCCATATTGCGCACGCGGCTCATCTTCCACTTCAGGAAGATTGACGGCTCGTACGTGTTGCTTGTGCGCACGGCTGTGGTGTCCAGCGGTCCGTAGTGGTAGTCGGTCTTTTCGCGACAGTAGTTCCAGCTGAACTTCGGCATTATCATCAGTGCCTTCACCGGCGTGATGGTCGACTTCACGGTCAGCTCGTTCGTCCATTTGTGCGTGAGGTTGCGCATGGAGTTCGTGGGGTCAGCCGTTGTCGGCGTGCCGCCCACCACGTTCTGCTCGTCGGTGTCGCTGAAGAAGTTGCGTGCGGTGCGTGTGCGGCTTAATCTCACGTTGTCGAATACGTTGAAGTACACCTTCTTGCCAAGCCAGTATTCGAACGAAGCGCCGAACTGCGTATTCAGATTGTGTTCGCTGCGGTCGTAGAACTGCCACAGCTTCTCGTTGCGCTGTTCGCGCAGATACTCCACGTCGTGGTTGGTGTGCGTGTCCTCGTTCGTTCCGCTCAGGTTGGTGAAGCCCTGCAGCGTGAACGAGCCTTTCTTGCCGATGAAGTGCTTCCATGCGTACGAGATGTTCAGTCCGCGTTGCTGCAGGTCGGTCGACTCGTACTCGCTGTCGCGTGTGATGAGTCGGTCGTAGAGCGCGTCGCCGGGCTTTGCGTCGAGCGCCTCCTTCAGCGAGTGATAGGCAAACTGGTCGGGCTGGTAGCCGTACGAAGCCGATTTCTCCTCGTACGATTTGCGAGCCTTCTCGTATGAGGCTTTCACCTTCACGTCGATGGTGTTGGCAGAGTCGGTGTAGGCGAAGAGCTTCGCCTCCAGTTGCGGCTTGAGGTTGTGCTTGTAGCGGTAAGTGTCTTTAACGCCGAACGTGTGCTCCTGGTTCGGGAAGAACGTCTCGGTCGACGCCTTTCCGCTGTTCCATCCGTCGCTGTGTCCCATGTTTGCGCTTATGTTGAAGCGGTTGCTTGTGTATTGCTGTGTGCCCTTTGTCTGCCAGTTGTGCTGATAGTTGTACGATCCGTACTGGCTCTTGCCGTCGCCGTCGATGTTGCGGTTCATGGAAGAGCCAATAGTCTTGTCTACGTAGCGGTTGGCGTTGTTAGCCTGGGCGTATATCATGTGCGGGTCTTGGTCGCTCAGCCGACTTGCGGTGATAGCTGCGCTGTAGCGTTTCTTGGTCTGATACTGAGCCTCGATGTCGCCGTACCACTTGTCGAGGAAGCCCGGCTTCACCTGGATGTCGAGCACATGGTCCTCATCGCCATCGTCGTTGCCCGTGTGGCGTGCCAGCTCCGACTTGCGGTCGTACACCTTCAGCTTGTCAGCCACGTCAGCCGGCAGCTGTCCTAAGATCTGGTCGCCGCCGAACATGTCCTTGCCGTTCATCATCAGGCGTATGGGCTTGTCGTTCCAGTATAGCTTGCCGTCGCGACGCTGCACGCCCGGCAGCTTCTTGATAAGCTCGTCGAGGCGCGCGCCCTCCTTCAGCTTGAACGCCTCGGGGTTGAACACGATGGTGTCGCCACGCATGGTGATGCGCGGCACCTTCGCCTTCACCTCCACCTCCTGCAGCATGAGCGCCGTGGGCTGCAGCCTGATGGTGCCCAGGTCGGTGGTGTCTTTCACCTCAGATCCGTACGCATAGTCTACCTTGCGCGAGTTCTTGTAGCCGATCATGCTGAACGTGATCATGATGCGTCCCTCCCATTCGGAGTCGAGCGTGAAGCAGCCCGTGCTGTCGGTCTCCGTCGAGTTCTGCATCGACCAACCCGGCTCTGGGTTTATCTCGCTGCGCACCGTTGCTCCGATGAGAATCTCGCCCGTCTCGGCGTTCACAATCTTTCCCTTGAACGTGTCGGCAGTACATACGGCGGTCTGCATGAGGCAGAGCAACACGGCGACAAATAGTTTCTTAATTACGTTTTCCATAAGCAGGATATTTAAAGTATTACGAGTGCAAATGTATAGATTTTCTTCTAACAAGCAAAGCCTTTGCTTTGAAAAATCTGTGGCATACAGTTTGCACAGGTACGATATTTGTCATTTTTACCGCTCAGGAGTGCCCGAAAAATGAAAAAGAAAACCTTTGGTTGGTTTTTTGCGAGTTTTGAGAGGCGAAGAGTGTGCAATGGTAAGCGGTTGATATTTAGTTTGTTGAGGCTGTGCGTACGAAAGTGTGCAGCTTTTGTGCCACTTTCGCTGAGTACTACCGCTACAAAACTGGAGTACTACCCCCACGAGTACTGGGTAGAAGTGGCACTTTCACCGTGTGAAAGTGCCACTTATGCTGTGCAAAAGTGCCGCTTTCGCTGTGAAAACCATCGAATTTTGTGTTTTTGAGGCAAAATTTTGGTGCAAAAGAGCGGAATATGGTGCGTCAGAGTCTCCAGAATGTGAGTTTCGGTCGGAGGTGTCTGAACAATATTTGTATACAGTCATACCCCCTTGACCTCCCACAAAAGCAATGGGAGGTTTTTGTTCGTATGTTTAAAAAATATTAGTAGTTGTCGCCGAAAATGCTTTTCAGTTGACGGTCGAAGTCTGACATTATTTCGCGGTCTTGAATGATGCGGAATTTGTCGTATTCTGTTAGTGCCTTTTCTACGGCTTGTTCGTGTGTCACACGTCCTGTATTTGGGAGCACTGGACGGTTGTTGAGGTCCATGTATTTTTGCAAGAGGTCGAACCAATCAGCCATAGTCATTAGTATATGGTCTTCTGCTCGTTGCTCGGCAATGTCGATGAAGGCATTGCTCAGTCGGTTAAGTGCATCGACCTCCTTTTCGCTCAAATAGTTCTTGGCTATGGTGACATCCGACTTTATCACCCTACCTTCTGGTGCATTCTTCCATGTTGTTAGCCCCATGTGTGGGCGCTCAGCATCGGCGCGGTCGTAGATGATTTCTGCAGCCGTCTGTTTTGTTACGGCGTAGTGCATCATGTTCTGCACCATCTTGAAGAACTTGCGTGTCTCTTCCGCATCCTTACTATAGTCGACACTACATTCGCTGTATATATCTGTTATTTTTTGATAATAACGACGTTCGCTGATGCGTATCTCTCGGATACGGTCAAGCAAGTCGTCGAAGTAGTCGGCTCCGAAAACATTCTTGCCTTTTAGCCGCTCATCATCCAGCGCAAACCCTTTAGTGAGATACTCTTTCAATACGCTCGTTGCCCATATGCGGAACTGTGTAGCTTCGTAACTGTTCACACGATAGCCTACGGCAATCACCACATCGAGGTTGTACATCATCACTTCGTTGGAACATTTGTCCGAGGGTATTCTAATTTTTCTAATTGTATCGGGCAAATGTATTTCTCCGCTTTGATTTATCTGAGTAAGATGGTAATTGATTGTCGGTACAGTTACTCCGAACAGTTCTGCCATTCTCTGTTGCGAAAGCCAAAACGTATTGGTGTCGAAAACAACCTGCACCTGCACTTTTCCTCGTCCGCCTCTATACATTAGTATTGACGACTCCATGCTTTTTGCCATTACATCAGAAGCCATTGTTGAACTGAAGTATTGCTGGGCAGCTTTCACCATCTCCTTTTTCTTATCGGCATTCATAACCACAGCCATACATGCGGTGTGTGAGAGCATGATGCTTGTCACTTCTCTTACTGCGCCATTGCCGAGTTCTGCCATCTCAATAGTTTCTACGAAGTGTTCGCCGAGGTGATAACCCTTTTGCGAAGTCCATGCCTGCGCTTTAGCTATAACACGTTCGAAGTTCCAGTATTTGCCATAACCCATCACTCGTGCCAATTTGCGTGAGTTCCACCATTCCTTACCATCCGCATCCAGCTCTCGTAGCTGTTCGAAGGGCGATTGAAGTTCGGGTATGTTGTTTGTGTCTTGCATATTCTTTGGTTTTGTTATATTTGAGGCTGCGTGGGTATGGCAGGATGCCATACCCTCCTACGATTACTTTCGGGCGTTAACCAGCAGCGAGGTCTTGCCCTCGTCTACGAGCTTGATAATGAGTTCGCCGAAGAGCGTGTTCTGCCATGCGAACCACTCGCGCGTGAACTTCTGCGCGTCGTCCACGTTGAACGACTCGTGGATGAACCCCGTGCCGGCATCAGTGCGCTGCAACATACGCAGACACTCGGCTATCTCGGCATCGTCGGTGCTCGTGAAGGCGCGCATCATTATCGACATAGGCCACGCCATGTCGTAGCCCACGTGCGGACCGCCGATGCCCTCGCCAGCCTTGCCGCGGAAGAAGTAGGGGTTGTCGTCGCTCCACACGAAGCGGCGCGTGTTCTGATATACGGGGTCGTTCACGTCCACATCGCCTAAATAGGGTAGGGCGAGCAGCGACGGCACGTTGGCGTCGTCCATGAGGAAGCGGTTGCCGAAGCCGTCCACCTCGTAGGCGTAAATCTTGCCATACTTCGGATGGTCGACCACGGCGTACTGCTCGAGAGCCGTGCTCACCTCGTCGGCAAGCGCCGTGCAGTCGGCAGCGAGCGCCGTGTCGGCGTTCACCTTGCTGAGTATCTCAGCCGCCTTGCGCAGCGAGCTGACCGCCATGAAGTTAGACGGCACGAGGAAGAGGAACGTCGTAGCGTCGTCGGAGGGGCGGAAGACGGAGGCGATGAGTCCGCATGGCTTCACGGGGTTGCCCCAGCCGTGGTTGCATACGGTGTCGAGCTGGTCCTCCGTCTCGCGTTGGAAACGATATGTGCCGAGTCCCTGCTTGCGCTGTTGCTCGCGGAACACGCGCAGTATGTTGCGCACCGCCTGCAGCCACTCGTCGCCGAAGACAGAAGCGTCGCCCGTCACCTGCCAGTAGTGGTAGGCGAGGCGTATGGGGTAGCAGAGCGAGTCGATCTCGTACTTGCGCTCGTGCAGCTCGGGCTTCATGTCGGTCATATCGTTAGCCCACATGCCGTTCTCCACCGGCTCGCGGTTGAAGGCGTTGGCATACGGGTCGATGTTGATGCACTTCAGCTGGCGGCGTATCACACCGCGCAGCATCTTCTGCAACTTGCGGTCGCTCTTGGCAAGCTGTACGTAGGGCCACACCTGCGCTGCCGAGTCGCGCAGCCACATGGCGTGTATGTCGCCCGTGTAGACGAAGGTGTCCTCCTTGCCGTCCTCGGCATCGGTGAAGTGGACGGTGGTGTCGAGCGTGTTCGGGAAGCAGTTCTCGAACATCCATGCTAAGTAGGCGTTCTCCTTGATGCGCTTCTTTATCTCGCGAATCTTCTTCTCCACCGCGTCCGACACGAAGAGGCGTTCAGCGGGCGCAGGGCGTTGGGTGGTGAGGGTGGATGTTGAGATGGTGAGGTGGTGAGATGGTGAGGTGGTGAGGTGTTGAGATGGTGAGGTGGTGAGGTGTTGGGATGGTGAGATGGTGAGGTGTTGAGATGGTGAGGTGTTGAGGTGTTTGGATGGTGAATTGTTAGCCGCAGCGGCATTGCTGGCAGCTAAGCAGAACGCGAAAAATGCGCTCGAAACGAGGGTTGTATGTAAGTTCATATTCATTTTATAAAGGGTGCGTGGGTATGGCAGGGATGCCATACCCTCCTATTAATTATTTAGATTTACAAGCAAATGTATTAATTATTAATCAAAATAGCAAATTTATGTAAGATTTTCCGTAACTTTGTAGTGGTAAATAAGATACGAAAGGATAATAAGATGAATATTTCAGATATACTCACCTCTGGTGGTGGCGAGAAGCACTTCTCGTTCGAGGTGTTACCACCGTTGAAAGGCACAGGAACAGAACGTCTGTTCTCCACGATAGAGAAGTTCCGCGATTTCGATCCGGCGTACATCAATATCACCACACATCACAGCGAGTTCGTCTATCGCGAGCTCGACAACGGCCAGTACGAGCGCCTTCGTGTGCGCCGTCGTCCGGGCACGGTAGCCATAGCGGCTGCCATACAGAACAAGTTCGGTGTGCCGGTCATACCGCACATCATCTGCAGCGGTGCCACAGCCGATGCCATCGAGTACGAGCTGATTGACTTGCAGTTCCTCGGCATCGAGAACGTGCTGCTGCTGCGTGGCGACAAGGCACGCGACGACAGTCAGTTTGTGCCCACCCCTGGCGGACACGCCCACACCACCGACCTCATCGAGCAGGTGAACCGCTTCAACGACGGCTTCTTCAACGACGGCACGCCGATAAAGAACCCCGGCAAGAAGTTCCACTACGGTGTGGCGTGCTACCCCGAGAAGCACGAGGAGGCACTGAACATAGACCTCGACCTGAAGTATCTGAAGATGAAGCAAGACATGGGTGCCGACTACGCCGTCACGCAGCTGTTCTACGATAACCGTAAGTACTTCCGCTTCGTGGAGAAGGCACGCCAGATGGGCATCACCATACCGATCGTGCCGGGCATCAAGCCGCTTGCAAAGCTCTCGCAGCTGACGGTAGTGCCGCGCGTGTTCCGCTGCGACTTCCCGCAGGAGCTGGCAGTGGAGGCACTGAAGTGCAAGACCGACGACGACGCCCGCCAACTCGGCATAGAGTGGTCGACCGAGCAGTGTCGCCAGCTCTACAAGGCCGGAGTGAACAACATACATTTCTACACCGTCTCGGCTGTCGACTCCGTAAGAGAAGTGGCAAGGAGACTGTTGTAGTTCAAAATTCAAAACTCGCAATAGCGCAAATGACATTTGAAGAAGTAATAGGTCAGGACGAGGCGAAACAGTCGCTCGTCAAACTCATAGAGGAGCACCGAGTGCCCCACGCCATGCTGTTCTGCGGTCCGATGGGCTGCGGCAAGAAAGCCCTTGCCCTTGCGTTCGCCTCGCGTCTGTTGGGCGACAGTCAGCTGCTGCGCCAGTGGCAGCACCCCGACCTCCACTTCAGCTTCCCCACGATAAAGAAGCCCACGATGGGGTCCGACCATCAGCCCGTGAGCGATGACTACGCCCAGGAGTGGCGCGAGCTGCTCAGCGACGGTGCCTACTTCAGCATAGAGCAGTGGATGGAGGCGATGGGCGCAGAGAACCAGCAAGCCATCATCACCGGAGCCGAGAGCGACCGCCTCTCGCGACGCTTGAGCATAAAAGCGTCGCAGGGCGGATACAAGGTGTGCGTGATGTGGCTGCCCGAGCGCATGAATGTCACCTCGGCTAACAAGATACTCAAGCTGCTCGAGGAGCCACCGCAGCAGACCGTGTTCATCCTCGTCAGCGAGGAACCCGAGAAGTTGCTCGAGACAATACGCAGTCGCACACAGCGTTTCGACTTCAAGCGTATCAGCGACGAAGCCATAGAGCAGGCACTCACCGAGCGTCGCGGCATCGATGCCGACACAGCGCACCGCATAGCACGCATAGCCAACGGCTCGTGGACCGCAGCACTCGACTCGCTGCGCGCCGGCAACGAGGCAAGCCTCTTCTTCGACCTCTTCGCCATGCTCATGCGCTACGCCTACAGCAAGAAGGTGAAGGAGCTGAAGAAATGGAGCGAGAGCGTAGCCGCCTTCGGACGCGAGAAGCAGAAGCGCATGATCGTCTACTTCAACCGCATGGTGCGCGAGAGCTTTATGTACAACTTCCGCAACCCCGAGCTCAACTATATGACAGCGAACGAAGAGCAGTTCTGCACACGCTTCGCACCGTTCATCAACGAGCGCAACGTGATGGAGCTGAACGAACTCTTCGAGCGTGCACTACGCGACATATCACAGAACGCCAACGCCAAGATGGTGTTCTTCGACATAGCATTACAAACAATTATACTCATAACACGTAAACAACAAGCATAAATCGCAATGAAGGATTTCAAAGATATGCAATTCAAGATAACGCGCGACACCGACCGCGGATTGCACCACTACGCTTGCGGACGACAGAACATGCAGCTGAACACCTACGACTGGCTGTACGACGTACCGGGCAACGACGAGGACACCGACCTCGTGGAGGTGCAGTTCAAGAACACGCGCAAGGGTTACTACCACAACGTCAACAATATCGACCTGCACAAGGGCGACATCGTGGCGGTAGAGGCAAGCCCTGGTCACGACATAGGCACCGTTACGCTCACCGGCAGACTGGTGAAGCTGCAGCTGAAGAAAGCCAACCTCAAGTCGGCTGACGACATCAAGCGCGTCTACCGCATAGCCAAACCCGTGGACATCGACAAGTACAACGAAGCAAAGAGCCGCGAGCACGGCACGATGATACAGAGCCGCCAGATAGCCAAGGATCTCGGTCTGCAGATGAAGATTGGCGACGTAGAGTATCAGGGCGACGGCAACAAGGCGATATTCTACTACATCGCCGACGAGCGCGTCGACTTCCGTCAGCTCATCAAGGTGCTTGCCGACACCTTCCACGTACGCATCGAGATGAAGCAGATCGGCGCACGCCAGGAGGCAGGACGCATCGGCGGTACGGGTCCCTGCGGCAGAGAGCTCTGCTGCGCCACATGGATGAAGAACTTCGTGAGCGTCAGCACCAACGCAGCACGCATACAGGACATATCGCTCAATCCGCAGAAGCTTGCCGGCATGTGCGCCAAGCTGAAGTGCTGTCTCAACTACGAGGTGGACGACTACGTGGAGGCAAGCCGTAAGATGCCGGCACGCGACATAGTGCTGCAGACTCTCGACAGCGACTACTACCTCTTCAAGTCGGACATCCTCGCCGGCACTGTTGTCTACTCAACTGACAAGGGCATAGCTGCCAACCTCGAGGAGATTACAGCCGAGCGCGCCCGTGCCATCATCGAGATGAACAAGCGCGGCGAGAAGCCCGAGTCGCTCACCGAGGACGGAACGGTGAAGCAGGACACACGCCCTCGCGACCTGCTCGCCGATGCCGACATCAGTCGCTTCGACAAGGCACGCAAACGCAAGAAGAAACCCGCAAAGCGCCAAGGGGGTGCACCCGGCTCAACTGCACCGAAAAAAAGCGAAGGTGGTGCAGTTGTCTCAACTGCACCGAGAAAAGGCGAAGGTCAGCGTCGTAACAATCAGCAGCGTCGCAACAACCGTCCTGAGGGCGAACCCACCCAGGGGGTGCACTTGTCTCAAGTGCACCAACCAAAGAATAGCACCGACAGCTCTGTCGGTGCAGCTGAGACAGCTGCACCCCCTAAGGTGCACCAACCAAAGAATAGCACCAACAGCTCTGTTGGTGCAGCTGAGACAGCTGCACCCCCAAAGGATGCTCATTAGAATTGTGGCTATGAAAAGAGCAATAAGCTTACGGATAGCCGCAATGACCCTTGCGCTGGTCGCCATGCTGCTAACGGCGTGCGACCATCGCACCATCTACGACCGATACGAGAGCACCGCCCTCTCGGGGTGGGAGAAGAACGACACCATTACGTTCGCCATCCGCCCGTTGAAGGAGGCAGCCACCTATCGTGCTCTGCTCGGCGTGCGCACTACGGATAGCTATCCGTTCACGTCGCTCACGCTGATTGTGGAGCAAGAGATAATGCCAGCGCATCGTGTCCTTGTCGACACCATATGCTGCGAGCTCACCGACGAACAAGGCAAAGTGCTCGGCGACGGCATCGGCTACAGACAGTATCAGTTTGAGGTGTGCCAACTGCAGTTGCAGGAAGGCGACTCGCTGCACGTAGTGGTGCGCCACGACATGAAGCGCGAGATACTGCCCGGTATCTGCGATGTCGGCATAAAGCTATTGAAAGAATAGAAACAACCCATAGATGAGAAAATACATATATATTATAATAATGTGTATCGTCAGCCTCGCTGCCTCAGCACAAGAGCGCACCGTGCAGAACCGCCCGTACACCGATTTGCGACCATTCCACTTCGGCGTGGTCGTGGGCACGCACGTGCAGGACATGGAGGTGCGTATGGCGGGTCCGATGACCATCACCACTGAGGACGGTACGCAGGAGACACTCGTCACCGCTGACCAAAGTCGCTGGGACCCTGGCATCAATGTCGGAGTGCTTGGCGAGCTACGTCTGTCCACACATTTCCAGTTGCGCGTGGCACCGATGATGTACTTCGGCACGCGCCACATAGTGTTCCAAGACCTGAAGAACCTAAGCGCGAGTGGTAAGCCCGAAGAGAAACGCCAGGATATGAAGACCGCTTACATCGCTGTGGCAGGCGACATCATCTTCGCTGCGCCACGCTTCAACAACCACCGCCCGTATCTCATGGCAGGCGTATCGCCAATGATCAACCTCACGGGCAAGAGCACCGACGCGCTGAAGCTGAAGCGCACGTCGCTCTCGCTGGAGTTCGGCGTGGGCTGCGACTTCTATCTGCCCTACTTCAAGCTGCGCCCAGAGCTGAAGTTCGTCTACGGCTTAGGCAACGCCCTCGACACAAAGCACGCCAAGGAGCTGCGCGACAAGAGTCTGCTCAAGTACACGTATGGCGTGAAGGAAGCACGTACAAAGATGGTAGTGCTCAGCTTCTACTTCGAGTAGACAGGAAAATATTGAGTTAAATGTAAGATAAGAAAAAAAAGGAAGATAGGCTGGAAGATTTCTCGTTTCTGGAGAAATCTTCCAGCCTTTATTGCTCTTATAATGTGTGGGTTATGGCGAAACTGGAAGATATGGAGGATTTTTTCATGTAATTAGTTTTACAGTATTTTTAACCCAAATCGTGTTAAACTACATTTTATGCCATACAAATTTGCTTATATTCTGAAAATATACTAAATTTGTAACCAAATCTGAGTCTATCTCAGCTATTTAAACATAACATTGTCTAACATTAATATTAACAGAAACAAGAAAAAGAAACAAACAAACTAAAACGGTAAGTGGTTAGTGGTTTAGAATCATTGCCACGACAGAGATTTAACAACTAAGGATTAATTCCTTGTATTATCAAACTCTGTGTTTCCGTTCTTTAACTTTTAAAATATTGAGCTTTTAGCTCTTGTTCTTTTGTATCGAATACCGCCAATATTCACTCTACGAGAACAAGCAGATGAAAGGTTCATGCCATAGGCGTGAACTGTCTCGTGCTTGTTGTAGAGTAGGTCACTTGGCGGTAACCAGATACAAAACAAGTTGCAGACGGTTACACGCTTTTTATTTTTATTATGAAAAAACTCTTTAACAAGTACTTATTTTTATTGTGTGTCGCATTCGGTGCGCTTATCTTCTCGTCTTGCAGCAAAGACGATGATGCTGAAAATGATAACAGTGGCCCAGTTATCAATCCTGACAAGAACATACCTGACCCTAAGGGAACCATTACTATGAATATGATGGTAGGAGATGATGAAGGCAAGAGGGTTTCCATAAAAGATTTTGGTACTATACAAATCAGTAGTGCATATAATTTTAAAGGATATGAATATAATTGCTCATTCGTTTCATTGGGTAAGATGAAAGGATTGGGAAATGTTACCGCTATACCTCAAGATGGATGGAATTCTTCTGTTGCAGTAAATCCTGGTGATGGATATGTGGTAAGATGTAAAGAATATTATGGTGCTGCGCAGTATATTTATGCTCGACTATATGTTGTAAGCGAGATTGCAGGGACATCTGGCGGTGTTATTGGATACACCATAAAATGTCAGGCTCCATTTGTCTTTGCTCCCAAGTTCACTGAAAGTTCTTTAGAGTTTGATGCTGATGAAGATTTGACAAAAGAGCTAACATTTGTAAACCCGACAAATGTTACAGTAAAGTCAAAGCCAGACTGGTGTGAAGTGAAAGCGGCGGATAAAGGTTTCAAAGTGACTGCAACCCCCAATTATATAAATGCTGAAAGAAGTGGCATTATCGAATTTGAGAATACTGAAGGTTCAACGAGTGTTTCGGTTAAGCAGAAGAAATCTGACAATCCTAAGTTTGAAGCAGGTAATGGCACAGAAACAGATCCTTATATAATAGCTACAGCAGCGCAACTCGACGAAGTTCGCAATTTTCCGAGTGCTTGCTTCGAACTTAGCAAAGACATAGACCTTTCTTATTATCTTAATTCTAACTCATCTGGTTGGACACCAATTAAGGATTTTACAGGTAAGTTCGATGGCAAAAAGCACACCATAAAGGGTCTTTGGATAAGCTTAAGTTCGATTGACAATGTGGGACTATTTGCAAACATCCAAGGCTCCTCAGATAATAAAAGCGCAAGTGTATCAAACCTTTTTGTAAACATAAGCAAGAAAGGTATAACTGGAGGAAGTAGTGTTGGAGGTATTTGCGGAAGCTTATCCTATGGAAATATTGAAAACTGTATGGTAACTGGTGATATCAGTGGAGGTAGCTATGTTGGAGGTATTGTGGGACGTAACAGTGACAATTACTATAACTCTTCAATTATTAGTCAGTGTGCATCTTCAGGTAACATAATAGCAAACTCTGGTTCTGTTGGAGGTATATTGGCTTATCAGAATGGTGCATGCTCTATTGAAAATTGCTACTCCATCGCAAACGTAAAAACTGAAGGTCCGTATTATTCAGAGGCTTATGGCATTGGAAGTTCTGCTGAAAATTGTTATTTCGCAGGTACGATATCTGGTGCAAATATAAATTATGTGTATCCTATTGGATCTAATACAAACAGTTACTACGACTCTGAGAAAACAAAGATTTCTGGGAAATCAGGTGCTTTGACCACTAAGGAGATGAAGCAGCAAGCATCATTCCAGGGTTGGGACTTTGATAATATCTGGACTATTCAGGAGGGTGTAGATTATCCTAAGCTTCGCAGCCTACAAAAATAACCAACACTAAGTATTAAATAAATAGCGATATGTAAATCCAACTAATGATTTGCATATCGCTTTATTTTTGATACTACTGATATTATATTTATAAATAAAATGTAACCTAAGCCTTTAGCATATTGCGCTTTGCGTCTATACTGAGGAATATGAAAAGCAGGATGGTGAATCCCCACAGCGACGATCCGCCGTAGCTGAAGAATGGTAGCGGGATACCGATGACAGGCGTTAAGCCTAACACCATGCCCACGTTGATGAACACGTGGAAGAGGAACACCGATGCCACACAGTAGCCGTATATGCGCCCAAAGGCGAAGGGTTGTCGCTCGGCGAGCGCAAGCAGACGGAGTATGAGGACGAGGAACAGCAGCAACACGCCTGCCGAACCGATGAAACCCTCCTCCTCGCCTACGGTGCAGAAGATGAAGTCGGTGTCTTGCTCGGGCACGAACTTCAGCTTGGTCTGCGTGCCATTGAGGAAGCCTTTGCCTTTGAGTCCGCCCGAACCGATGGCTATCTCGCTCTGATGAACGTTGTAGCCGGCACCGGCAAGGTCTTCGTCGAGTCCGAGCAACACGTTGATGCGCACACGCTGATGAGGCTCCATCACGTTGTTCAGCACGTAGTCGGCAGAGTAGAAGAACACCACCGAACCGACGGCGAACGCCAGTATGAAGAAGTATTGCGGAAGGCGCGTACGCAGTCCGTGGTAGAGGAGATAGAGGAACAGCGCAAGACACATACCGAGCTGCACCCACGTCACGTCGAACGGAATGACGTACACGTCGAAGAGAATGGCTATAGTGGTGAGCACCAGACTATAGCCGATGATTGTATTGGTGTGCTTACGGTTGTGCACATAGTTGTACACCATGCCTGCTACGAACAGTTGTACGAGCAGCAGTACCACGAACTTGCCCACCGATGTAGGTGTGTCGAAGAGCATAATGCCCTCGTACTTAATGCCCACAACGAAGTAGAGCACCATCGCTACACCCGTGAAGAGGATGCTGCCAGGCATTCCCTCGCGGTAGAACATGAGGAAGAATGTGAGATAGACGAGTGCAGAGCCCGTCTCACGCTGACCCACGATGCAGAGCATGGGCACGAGCACTACGGCGCAAGCCGCAGCAAAGTCTTTCCAGCGTTGTATGTTATAGCCGTAGGTGCTCATCAGTTTGGCGAGCGCAAGTGCGGTTGCAAACTTGCCGAACTCGGCAGGCTGCAAGCGTAGCGGACCGATGACGAGCCACGAGTGGGAACCCTTGATGTCGTGAGGGTTGAAGATGGTGGCAAAGAGCAGCAGGAGCAGCACACCGTAGATGATGAACGAGAACGTGTCGAAGAAGCGCGAGTCCATCATCAGTATGACAAAACCGAGACAGATACTCGTGCCAATCCATAGAATCTGCATACCCGAGCGTGTGTCGAGCGACAGCAGGTCGTTGTCGCCGAAGGAGTAGCTCGCACCGCAGATGCTCAACCATCCGAAGAGCATCAGTGCTATGTACAGGCCAATGGTCAGCCAGTCGACCTGCGACCAAATGCTTTGTGGTTTGTCGTTTATCATTATTTTTAGTTTATAAGCCTTTCTAAGCCTCTTAAGCCTTCCTAAGCCTTTCTAAGCCTCTTTAAGCCTTCCTAAGCTTTTTACTTTTTTACTCTTTTACTTTTTTACTTTTGAGAGAATCTCGGACCGTAGCCAATGCGTCGTGCCTGCATGGCATCGGCTTGCGCCTCGGCAGCAGGCGATAGCTTGCCCGTAAGATACTGTTCCATCATCAGTCCGCCGATAGGTACACCGAAGTCGGCACCCCATCCGCCGTTCTCTACGTACACGGCGATAGCTATCTTCGGGTTGGCCATCGGTGCGAAGCCCATGAACACGGAGTGGTCGCGTCCGTGGTTCTGCGCCGTACCCGTCTTGCCACACGCCTCGAACGGCAGTCGTGAGAGAGCTTTACACGTACCCTTCAAGGCCGAGGAGCGCATACCTGCTACCACGTAATCGTAGGCTCGGCGTGATGCCATTGTGTAGTGGCGGTGGGTGTACATTGTGTCGAGCGGTTCGCCTTGCACCTTGCGCACCACGTGTGGTCGGTAGTAGTAGCCGCGGTTGGCGATGGTGGCACCGAGGTTGGCTATCTGTAGCGGAGTGAGCGTCACCTCGCCCTGGCCGATAGATATGGAGATGATAGTCAAGCCGTTCCACGAGCCACGATAGTTGCGGTCGTAATAGTCGGCGTTCGGAATCATGCCACGCTTCTCGCCAGGCAGGTCGATGCCCAGCTTGTAGCCGAAGCCCATCGACACCATATAGTCGCGCCACGTGTTCATGGCGTTATACGGAGTCTTATATTTCGAGCGGTTGCCAATCATGTAGTAAAGTCCCCAACAGAAGTAGGAGTTGCACGAGGTGCTGATGGCATCGACAAGAGCGATAGGAGCGGCATGTGAGTGGCAGCCTACGTGTAGACCGCGATAGTAGAAGCCGTGGTTGCAGGGGAATGCTGTGCCTGGCGTAATGATGCCTTCAGTCATGTACGTAAGAGCCTGCGATGTCTTGAACGTGGAGCCAGGCGGATACATACCCATTATGGAGCGGTTGAGCAGTGGCTTCCACGCATCTTTAGCCAGTGCGCGGTGGTTCTTTGCGCGTGCACGTCCCACCATGATACGTGGGTCGTAGCTCGGAGCCGACACCATGCAGAGCACTTCGCCCGTACGAGGGTCGAGTGCCACGATAGAGCCTATCTTGCCCTCCATGAGACGTTCGCCTAATGCTTGTAGCTTCTCGTCAATGGCGAGCGTAAGGTCTTTGCCGGCAATCGGTTTGCGATCGTACTTGCCGTCCATGTACTTGCCTTGTATGCGTCCGCGAGCGTCGCGCAGCAGAATCTGCACTCCTTTTTCGCCACGCAACTGTTTCTCGTACGACTTCTCCACACCGAGTTTGCCGATGTAGTCGCCAGGCTGATAGTAGCTATCCTCCTCAATGTCGTAGGGCGACACCTCAGCCACGTCGCCGAGGATATGCGCGCCTACCTTCGATTGGTATTGGCGTATGCTGCGCTGCTGCACGTAGAAACCAGGGAAGCGGAATATCTTTTCTTGGAAGAAGCTGAACTCCTCCGAAGGGAGCTGACTCATAAAGAGCTGCTGCGTGAAGCGCGAGTAGCCAGGGTTCTTCGAGTAGTCCTTAATGTCGTTCATGCGCTTTATGAAGAACTCTTTCGTGATGCCAAGCGCGTGGCAAAACTCAAGCGTGTCGATGCGTCCCTTTGCTTCGTTCATCACGACCATAATGTCGTAAGCCGGCTGATTGTACACGAGCAGTCTGCCGTTGCGGTCGTAGATGGCACCACGCGAAGGGTATTCGATTTTCTTGAGGAAGGCGTTGGAGTCGGCGTTCTTCTTGTAGTCGTCGCTAAGCAGCTGCAGCGTGAAGAGACGCACGATGTAGACAACGACAATAGCCGTTGCCACAAAAGCGATTACGTAGCGCCGTTTCTCAAGGTTATAATTGCTCATTTCCTACTACTGATGTTACCGATTACTACTAATAATGTTCTCTACTTACAGTTTCTGCTGTGCTCTATCTCTTGCTTCTGAAGTACTCTATCACCAAAATCAATACAACGGTGATGATGGTGCTTGCCACGATGCAAGCAATCCATTGTCCCCAGTTGTACAGATTGAAGGCTTCGAGCGAGAAGAATGTGAAGCAATAGATGAGTACGAGGATGATGGTGTAATTGGTGTATTTGCTTGAGCCGAAGGTGAAGGGGGACGGACGGAGGTCGTCGGCACTATCGCGTGGCGCGAACAGTTCGACAACGTAGGGTTGCAAGAAGCCCACGAGCGTCATTGAGGCAGCTGCTACGCCTGGTGTATTGGTGAAGATGTCCACCAACAGACCCATGAAGAAGCACCAAAGCAGCGTAGCCCACTTCGCTTCGCCGCGTTGCACGGTCAGTGCGAAATAGACATAGAGTAGCGGTGTGGCGCATCCGAAGACGCTGATATGGTTGAGTAGCAGCGTCTGTGCGAGCAGCAGCACTATGATGAATACTATGTTTCTAAGGAGGTTCAGGCTCATTTGTTTCTTCTATATATTTATTGGCGTGCCTTGATGGAGTCCTCGGCAGCACGCAGTAATTCGAGTTTCTTGTCCATCTCGCGGTCGTTGATGACGCTCACGTCGCGCAGACGTGAGAAGTCGGTCGACAGGGCGATGTTGAGACGGTAGGAGAGTCCGTTCTCGGAGTTGTACACATGTTTGATGCGTCCGACGATGATACCCGGTGGAAACACCGAGGAGTAGCCCGATGTCACGATGAAGTCGCCCAGTCGGAAGTGTGCATGGCGTGGTATGTCCTCTACGTATGCCGTTTCGGGCGAACCACCATGCCAGCGCAGGTAGCCGAAGTAGCCACGTCCGCGTATGGTGCAGCTGATGTTCGACTGCTCATTGAGCACAGGAATAACCACCGAGTAGTGCTCGTTGCATAGATAGACGATGCCAACGATGCCCTGTCCGCACACCACGCCCATGTCCTTGCGCACGCCGTCGGCACTGCCTTTATCTATGGTGATGAAGTTGTTAGCCTTGTCGAGCGACGAGCTGACGACCTTTGCCGGTATGGTCTCGTAGTCGCGCATGATGTTCTGTTGCAGTCGTTCGACGAGGGTAGTGTCGTTGTTTGACTTCTTCACCTGCTCGCGCAGCATCTCCACTTCGCGTTCGAGGTATATGTTGCGGTCGGTGAGTTGGCGGTTCACTTCGGTGAGGGCGAAGTATTGCTTCACGGACGAGTCCCATTCGTACATCTTGCCTGCTACGGCATTAGCCGATGAAAACCACACACTGCCCTGATAGCTGTTGTACTTGAACAGCAGTGTGAGGCTCACTACCTCAAGCAAGAGGAAGACGAACCAGTGGTTGTGGCGTGAAAGGAAATCTAATAGGTTGCGCATAATTGAAAAGTAAAAAAGTAAAAGAGTAAAAAAGTAAAAAGCAGAGGGCGTATAACCTTTCCTGCTCTTTTTACTCTTTTACTTTTTTACCTTTTTACCTTTAAAAGTTATTTACTGTCAAGAGCGTTTTACTCTTTTACCTTTTTACTTTTTTACTCTTTTACTTTTATCCTATCTCATCAGGAATGAGAAGCGGTCGATGTTCTTCAGAGCCACACCCGCACCGATTGCTACGCTGTGCAACGGATCTTCGGCGATGTGGAACGGAATGTTGATCTTCTCCTGCAAACGCTTGTCGAGACCACGCAGCAGAGCACCGCCACCACTGAGATAGATGCCGTTCTTCACGATGTCGGCATAGAGTTCAGGCGGTGTGTTCTCAAGAGCAGAGAGCACAGCGTTCTCGATCTTTGCGATAGTCTTGTCGAGGCAGTGTGCAATCTCCTGATAGCATACCGGCACCTCCATAGGGAGCGCTGTGATACGGTTCGGTCCGTGAACGATGAAGTCCTCCGGTGCATCGTCGCCAAGCTCAGTGAGAGCCGAGCCGACGTGTATCTTGATACGCTCAGCCATACGCTCCGAAACCTTCACGTTGTGCTGGCGTGACATATACTCCTGAATGTCGGCTGTGAGGTCATCGCCAGCAGTGCGAATAGAGTTGTTCGACACGATGCCGCCGAGCGAGATTACAGCAATCTCTGTTGAGCCGCCACCTATGTCTACAATCATGTTGCCCTCTGGTGCTTCCACGTCGATGCCGATGCCGATAGCAGCTGCCATAGGCTCGAAGATGAGGTACACGTCGCGTCCGTCGGCGTGCTCAGCACTGTCGCGCACGGCGCGCAACTCCACTTCGGTAGAACCTGAAGGAACGCCGATAACCATACGCAGCGACGGGGTGAAGAGTCGGCTGCCAGAGTGTACCATCTTGATGAGTCCGCGCATCATCTGTTCACATGCTGAGAAGTCGGCGATGACTCCATCGCGGAGTGGGCGAATGGTTCGGATGTTGTCGTGAGTCTTCTCATACATCATCTTTGCCTTCGAGCCGACAGCAATCATTTTGTCTGTGCGACGATCGAGTGCCACCACCGACGGCTCATCAACAACGATCTTATCGTCGCAGATGATGATGGTGTTGGCAGTGCCGAGGTCCATCGCAATTTCCTGTCTGAATGAAAAAAATCCCATTTATTGAGTTTTGAATTATGAGTTTTGAGTTTACTTTGCAAACCAAGCGTGGATGGCTGTGTCGTAATGGCTGCTTACGCCGAACGCACGCTCAGCGAACATCTTGCGCTCCTCAAGAGATGTCTCAGCACCATTAGTGTTGAGGATGTCGAGGAGAACCTTGTATTCAGCCTTGCTCGGAACGATGACCACGTCGTTGAAGTTTTTAGCACCAGCACGGATGAGCGAGATGCCGCCTATGTCTATCTTCTCGATGATGTCGGCATCGGAAGCACCGCTTGCTACAGTCTGCTCGAATGGGTAGAGGTCGACGATGACGAGGTCGATTTCGGGGATGGCGTATTCGGCCATCTGCTGGCGGTCGCCTTCATTGTCGCGGCGAGCGAGGATGCCGCCGAAGATGCGTGGGTGCAGAGTCTTGACACGTCCACCAAGGATTGATGGGTAAGATGTTACGCTTTCTACCGACTGACATTCGTAGCCAAGCTTTTCGATGAATGCTTGTGTGCCACCAGTAGAGAGGAATTTAACACCTTCTTCGTTGAGCTTCTTCAGGAGCTCGTCGAGACCATCCTTATGAAATACGGAGATAAGCGCGGTCTTGATTTTTTTTGTTCCAGCCATGATTTCTTTTTATTATTGTTGATTATCCTTTTTGCCTTGTTGTTGTATGATGTTGTTACACGTGCGAACGTCAATATGGCTTTGCTATTCCGTCTTGCGTGTAATTTTTCAAAATCAATGCAAAGGTACTAAAAACCAATAATATAATGTGTAAATTGTAGAAAAAATGCGGAAAAAGTTGTGTTAAATATGTTTTTATTGATTTATATACAAAAAAACGAGTTAAAGACTTAATCTTTAACTCGTTCTTTGTAGCGGGACCCAGGATTGAACTGGGGACCTCATGATTATGAATCATGCGCTCTAACCAGCTGAGCTATCCCGCCATCGTTCTTGATTGCGGGTGCAAAGGTAATGCTTTTTTGTTAATCGCCAAAACTTTTCGCAAAAAAAATCACAAGAAAGTGCATTTTCTTTATCTTTTTCCCTATCTTTGCAAAAAATACAGGCCTTCCTAAGGGCTTAACTACTAAAACAACAACTATGGAGAAAAACAAAATCACTGTAGAACACCTCCTAAACTCAACCTCGAAGAATATCATTTGGCAGCTTATCGGTACCGATTCGGGTTTGCAGAAGTGGATAGCCGATAGCGTGACGCTCGATGGCGACCAACTCACCTGCGCATGGGGCGATGCCCATCGCCACCACGAAGTACGAATGGCAACGGTCAGCGTGATTGAGAAATACGGACGCATACGCTGGAGTTGGGACGACGAAACCGACGGGTCGTACGTAGAGATACGTATGGAGAAGTGTAGTCTGACGGGTGGATACATGCTCAGCGTTACCGATTTTACAGACGATGGCGATAAAGACTGGCTCGAGGATATATGGACAAGCAACTTCGAGCGTTTGCGTCGTAAGTGTGGCGTGTAGGGTAGGAGTGGGCTACTTCGGCAGTGTAAAAATACTAAAATCATTTAATTTCGTGGAGTATATGAAATATTTATGCTAATTTTGCAGCATAAAAAAGCATACATATACTTAACCTCTTATATGTAGTGCACTGGTGGAACAGTCTACCTATATATAATAAGGTAAAAACGCTCACGATGTTTCGTATAAAGAAATTAGATATCTTCATTGCAAAGCAGTTCGGTCTTTTGTTCATAGGAACGTTCTTCATCTGTCAATTTGTACTGATGATGCAGTTTCTGTGGAAATATGTCGACGAGCTAATCGGTAAGGGACTCTCCGTCGACGTGCTTGCCGAATTCTTTTGGCATATGGGACTCATGCTTGTGCCACAAGCAATGCCGCTTGCCATTCTGCTTTCATCGCTTATAACATTCGGAAATCTCGGTGAAAGCTCAGAGCTGACGGCTATAAAAGCTGCAGGTATATCGCTCATGCAAGCGTTTCGTTCGCTCATAGCCATCAGTGTGGCTATCTGCGTGCTCTCCATTTATTTTCAGAACTCTATCGGTCCGGAAGCCAACCGCAAGCTCGCCTTGATGCTCATATCGATGAAGCAGAAGAGTCCGGAACTGGAAATACCGGAAGGCGTGTTTTACGACGGCATACCAAACTCTAACCTCTACGTGTCGAAGAAGAATATGGACACGGGTAAGCTTTACGGTATAATGATTTATCGCATGACTGGGTCGTACGAAGACCAGGCGATAATACTCGCCGACTCGGGCATGTTGCAGTCGACAGCCGAGAAGAAACACCTGCTGCTCACGCTGTGGAGTGGCGAATGGTTTGAGAATATGCAGTCGCAGGAGTTGGCAGGCAGCGCTTCGGTGCCCTATCGTCGCGAGTCGTTTGTACAGAAGCATATCGTGCTCGACTTTGATACAGACTTTAATGTGAGCGATGGTTCGTCGGTATCCAACGACGCACGTGGCAAGAGTTTCACGCAGATAGTTCACGATATGGACTCGCTGAAACAAGTGTACGATAGTATCGGCAACAACTACTACGCTGCCGATCGACTCACGTTCTATCGACTCGCTTCGGTTACGAAGAACGACTCGCTTCGCGCCATACAACTTGCTACGACCTCAGCCTATAACGTCGATACAGCATACGCTCACCTCACGTCGCAACAGAAGCGCACCGCTATAAGTTATGCCCTGAACCGAGTAGCCTCGCGCAAGAGCGACCTCGAGTTTAAGTCGCTTATTACCAGCGATGGCGACCGCCTGATACGTCAGCACGAGATAGAATGGGTGGCAAAGATAACGCTCGCCTTGTCGTGTCTCATCTTCTTCTTCATCGGTGCGCCGCTCGGAGCCATCATACGCAAGGGCGGTTTGGGTCTGCCGGTGCTCATTTCGGTGCTCGTCTTCATCCTCTACTACATCCTCGACAACTCGGGCTATCGAATGGCGCGAAGCGGTATGTGGACGATATGGTTCGGCAAGAGTCTTGCTCCCGCTGTGCTTGTGCCGATGGCGGTGTTCTTTACATATAAAGCAACCAACGACTCTGTTGTGTTCAATGCCGACTTGTACGCCGACATCTTCCGTCGCTTCTTCGGTCTGCGCATCAAGCGCCCGATATATCGCAAGGAGGTGGTAATCAACGATCCGCACTACGCCGACGACTTGGCACAATTGCAGCAGATGAACAACGAGATAGTCGAGTACTCGCACACGCATCGTTTGAAACGTGCACCAAGTTGGGTGAAAGTCTTCTTTAAGTACGAGCCCGACAACGTGATGGAGCGCATTGTGCCACAGCTGGAGCAGATAATAGAAGACCTCAGCAACTCGCGCGAGCGCACTATCATCAACCACCTGAGCATGTACCCCGTGATGTCGGAGCGCGCCCATACACGCCCCTTCGAACGCAAGTGGCTGAACATTGTGGCAGCCATCGTCGTACCGCTCGGCTTCGTGCTCTACATGCGCATGTGGCGCTATCGCTTGCGTCTGCAGCGCGACCTGAAGGTGGTGCAGACCGAGAACAAGATAATCATGGGCAGAATAAACGCTATACTCAATCGGTAGCGATATACTTAATGGCGATATTTTAGAAACAATAATAGTAAGATAACGAATAATAATAACACTCATCAACAAATAAATAATATGGGAGATTTCAAACTGAGTAGCATCGAAGATGCTCTAAAAGATTTTAAAGACGGACAGTTCGTAATCGTGGTTGACGACGAAGACCGCGAGAATGAGGGCGACCTCATCATCGCCGCCGAGAAGATAACTCCTGAAAAGGTGAACTTTATGTTGAAGAACGCGCGTGGCGTGCTCTGTGCCCCCATCACCCTCTCGCGTTGTGAGGAGCTCGACCTGCCACATCAGGTGAGCGACAACACATCAATGCTTGGCACACCGTTCACCGTTACAATCGATAAACTTGAGGGATGCACCACCGGCGTGTCAACACACGACCGTGCTGCCACCATCAAGGCACTCGCCGACCCTGCGTCTACACCACAGACCTTCGGTCGCCCTGGACATATCAATCCGCTCTACGCACAGGACAACGGCGTGCTCCGCCGCTGCGGACACACCGAGGCTGCCATCGACCTCTGCCGCCTGGCAGGTCTCTATCCGGCAGGCGCACTCATGGAGATAATGAACGAAGACGGCACAATGGCACGTATGCCCGACCTGCAGAAGATGGCAGAGGAGTGGGGCTTGCGCATCATCACCATCAAGGACCTCATCGCTTACCGTCTCAAGAAGGAATCGATAATCGAAGTGGGCGAGGAGGTAGACATGCCGACAGAGTGGGGACACTTCCGCCTCGTGCCGTTCCGTCAGCAGAGCAACGGAATGGAGCACATGGCACTCGTGAAGGGCGAGTGGCGTGAGGACGAGCCCGTGCTCGTACGTGTACACTCTTCATGCGCCACAGGCGACATTCTCGGCTCGAAGCGCTGCGACTGCGGACAGCAGCTCCACGCAGCTATGCAGATGATAGAGAAGGAAGGCAAGGGCGTAGTGGTTTATATGCAGCAGGAAGGACGTGGCATCGGACTTATGAACAAGATTGAGGCATACAAGCTGCAGGAGGAAGGTTACGACACCGTGGATGCCAACGTGCACCTCGGCTTCAAGCCCGACGAGCGCGACTATGGTTGCGGAGCACAGATGCTGCGCCACCTCGGTGTGCACAAGATGCGCCTCCTCACCAACAACCCTACAAAGCGCGTAGGACTGGAATCGTACGGACTCGAGATTGTGGAGAACGTGCCCATCGAAGTGATACCCAACAAGTACAACGAGCGCTACCTGAAGACTAAGCGCGACCGTATGGGTCACACCTTGCACCTCAAGTAAGGATTGTTGACACATACAGTAAGTATGTTGTTGAATTTTTAAGGACCAAAGAATAAGAGAACATGAGCTTGGGTGTATGCTATTTGTATATACCCAAACTAATGTTCTCGTCCTTTTTATAGAGTAAAAGATCCGTTTAGTATCAAAAATAAAAAATAGCAATTATGATTAAGGTAATGATAGCGACGCTTATATCGCTTATGTCTTTTGCTCCGATAATGGCGCAGAACATTAAGGGAAAGATTGAAAATACCAAAGGAGAACCTTTGGCTTTCGTGAATGTCGTGCTTCTGACTCGTGGGGATTCGGTCTTTGTCAAGGGGGCTGTGAGTGGCGAGGATGGTAGCTTTGTTATCGATTCTCCTTGCAATGACGGAATCATTAAGGTTTCATCAATTGGTTATACGACAGTTTTCCGAGATTGTCGTGGAGAAGACATGGGTGTCATCCGATTAAGCGAAGAATCCTGGATGCTCGGCGAAATCGTAGTAAGAAGCCAGTTGCCCAAGACGGTGTTGAGCGGTGAAGGAATGACGACGACGGTATCAGGTAGCGTGTTGGAGAAAACTGCCAATATGGAGCAGTTACTTTCACGCATCCCCAGCGTGTCGGCTAAAGACGGAGATATAGAAGTGTTCGGCAGAGGAACGCCAGTCATTTATATCAATGGTCGTAAGATGCAAGACCAAATGGAGTTGCAGCGTTTGCAACCCAGCGACATCAAGAACATTGAGGTTATCAGTAACCCTGGTGCACGTTATGATGCCAGCGTGAAGAGCGTTATACGCATCACCACCAAGAAACCGCAAGGCGAGGGCTTCAGCTTTGACAATAGCACCAGTTTTGTCATCAATGAAGATAAGCGCATGAGTTATTACGAGTCGTTCCGGGGCAACTATCGTAAAGGCGGCTTCGACATCACCGGCTTTTTGTATGGGGCATACACTCATCAACCAGATAACAAGAGAATACAGCAGTATACCTACACCAGCAACACGTGGTTACAGAATACTAAGGTAACGCAAGAATATATAAATCTCAATCCGTATGCACGCTTGAATGCCAGCTATATGTTTGACGATGAGAACTCCATAGGCGTGAGTTTCAGTTACGACCGCTATGCAAGAAAAGAAGGTAGGGGACTACAGCAAGCCATATCATACTGCAATGATCAACTCGTGGAGACATCTCGTGGAGACTATTTCTCTCCTGGTCATACCTCGAAATATCTTGCCAATGCCTATTATGTAGGCAAGATAGGGGCACTCAAAATAGACTTCAATACCGATTACTATTGGTATGGTGACAAGGATAGGATGACTATAAAAGAGAGCATCACCGGCGAAGACAACCAGATAAAAAACTCTCAAGCCGACTCTTACCGCAACAACCGCAACTCGTTGGTTGCTTCTAAACTTGTTCTTGGTTTACCACTGTTCAAGGGCGAACTGTCGGTAGGTGGCGAATACTCTTCTCTTAATCGTCGAATGCTATACACCATCGTGCCAGAAGTTACGAGTAATGAGAACGAGAAAGTGAAAGAGTCGATGACTTCGGCTTTCGTAGATTACACACGCTCCTTCGGGGCACTTTCTGTGCAGGCTGGTTTGCGCTACGAGTATAACGACTTTGATTATTACACAAACGAGATTCGCATCGACCTTCAGAGCAAGACATACAGCAACTGGTTTCCGTCGCTTGCCCTCTCGCTACCCGTAGGCAAGACCCAGATGCAACTGACATACGCAGCCGATATCTATCGTCCCAGCTACAACGAACTCAGAAGTGGCGTGCAGTACGACAACCAGTACACATACGAATCGGGAAATCCGTTCCTCACACCATCAATAACGCGCAATCTTACTTACGCTTTCTCATGGAAGTGGGTTAATCTGCAACTGATTTATTCGCATATCTCCGATGAGATTTGCACGATGACGCAGTCGTATCAGAACAACCCGATAAAGTCGCTTGCCCGTCCGGAAAATATCAACAGCTATAACTCCTTTCAAGCAGGACTGACGCTGAATCCAACCTACGGCATTTGGCATCCAACATTAGAGGCGATGCTCTACAAGCAATGGCTCAAGATGGACACGCACGTGGGCAATAAGCTCAATAATCCGGTGGCTGTCTTCTCTTTTACCAACACGTTCGACTTCAAGTGGTTGACGGCTTCGCTCGTAATGACCGCACAGACCGAAGGAAACATGGGAAACAAAAATATACGTAAGGGATATTTCAACACCGATCTCTCTCTTTACAAGGCATTATTTAAAAATCGCCTGACGTTAACCCTTGACGTATCCGACCTGTTCGCCACCGGCAATCAGTACCGCACGTTCTATTCTGGCGCTGCACGAACATTGTTTTACGATGCTTACTCCGTCAGTAGCGCCACGCTGGGCATCCGCTATCGCTTTAATGCCACAAATAGCAAGTATAAGGGAACTGGCGCAGGACAAAGTCAGAAGAGACGAATGTAATCGGCAGATTTTGGCGTGATTTTTACGAAAAAGTTATTCAAAAACTTTGCCGTTTTCAACAAATGATGTACATTTGCAGCCGATTTTATGATATGTATTCAATCTTGATTTAACATACAAACAATAAACTGATTATGATAAAGCTACACAAGCTATTTGCTCTCTTTGCAGCCGTTGCTGCATTTACAGCATGTTCAAACTCAGAAGAGACCAATGGTACTGACGACTCTTCGTTGGCTAATGCGCCTCAAACCGAGGTGTATATGGGCGTTGATGTCCTGAATAACTATCAGAAGGTGAACGCTGTAACACGTGCTGCCAATCCTCTGTCTCCAACCGCCAATGTCAATTATTTCAATGTAAAGGTCGACCCACGCCTTGGTTTTAATGTCGCTCCAAACAAGTACGTTGGAGTTATGAACAACGGCAAGGTGTACACCGACTGCCCATACATTACTATAAATAAGGACAAGAACTTCGACTATCTTCTCAGTACAAATGGTTCGGGCTTGCGCACCCTTATTGCAGCAGGCGACACCACCACTGCCACCATTGTAAAGAAACTCACAAGCTGGTGTGGTCGCACCAATCCGGTGTCGCCTACCGTGGTGGAAAAGAACATCCGTGTGATATGGTATCTCGCCAAGAGCATGGAGAACGGTTGGCATGTTGACGGCTTGCTCACCGACAAAGACGACATCAAGGCAGCATGTGATGCATGCAAGGACGAGGGCTTCCAGGAGATTACCTTCGGCGAGAACGATGGTAAGATGCAGCTCACCTATCAGCAGCTTGCCGACTATTATCCAACCATCTACAACATCAAACCTATCGACCCGACCCTCTTGGTTGATATCCATCAGCAGAAGCACTCTTCATGGGGCGAGATAAAGACTTCGGTGCATATCAAGGAAGCTAAGGACGTGAAGGTGTTCCTCCCCGTAGGCATCGACTATACAGTAGAGGGTGTCGAGTCGGCAGCTCTTGTGCGCTACTTCGAGAAGTATTTCGAGGTGCAGGATTACGATGCAACTATCGGTGCTAATGTCAAGCTCACCGTTGAGCGTCAGGCAGCAGGCATCACAATTAATGTCACCGGCGTGACAAAGGAACTGCTCAAGGCCCTCGAACGCCGCTACAACGACGGACTCACCATAGAGATACACTCCTACTACAAACTTTCCGACAAGAATGGCGAGAGCGACTACATCGCCCCCGTATGGAGTGCCCTCAAAAACTCTACCGTCACCTACGACGGCGACGTGAAGTATCGCATCACATCGGCTTTCAATAGCGAGAGCGTTGAGAATTAATAATACGGTTTTGAACCCCATTGTACATATTTAGTGTGAAGGGTGTGTCAGAAATCAATTGATTTGGGCTTGCAGCTCATCTTGTTTGACTTCTGCCACACCCTTTTTTCGTCACCGATTGCGTCCGCCGTCCGACCGGATTGCGTCCGCCGTCCGATCAGGTTGCGTCCGCCGTCCGATCAGATTGCGTCCGCCGTCCGATCAGGTTGCGTCCGCTGTCCGATGCATACTTTCACGACTCTGGATGTTTAAAAAAGAACAAAATCTCATTGCATTTTGTAGTTTTACTTTTAATTCCTCTTTATTTTATTCGCCAAACTCAGAATTTCTTTATAATTTTGCAAGAAATTATAACTATACATATTTATAATAATGGCAGAATTATCAAATCGACTCAATCGTCTCGCTCCGTCACAGACACTTGCAATGTCGCAGAAGAGCGGCGAGATGAAGGCACAGGGCATAGACGTAATCAACATGAGTGTTGGTGAGCCCGACTTCAACACACCCGACCACATTAAAGAGGCTGCAAAGAAGGCTGTCGACGAAAACTTCTCACGCTATTCGCCAGTTCCGGGATACATGGATCTGCGTAAGGCTATCGTGGCAAAACTGAAGAACGAAAACAATCTCGACTACACAACAAGCGAGATACTCGTATCG
>ENA-UEOY01000176-UEOY01000176.1-human-gut-metagenome-genome-assembly--contig:-NODE-176-length-28639-cov-3.085813_pt1 | contig 28639 bp, 19 predicted proteins | sample MGYA00242892_ERZ507900 | MGnify/ENA primary metagenome ERZ507900 (study PRJEB26167, sample SAMN06115427) | human gut metagenome | host: Homo sapiens | place: China:Henan | collected 2015-04-15 | study...
TCTCAACTTATTGATTTATCACACTATCTGTCCGTGTTCCTTTACAGATTTTTTGAGTTGATGTTTGCGCTGGCGCAAATACGTTTTTTGATTCCGTATTTCTTCTATTTGCGGAAAACCCGCACTGCATGGGGAAATGTCTTAGACATCTGTTTATGAGAACAGGTGCAATACGTTGTATGCGGAATCAAGATTGAAGAATTTTGGAGTTCTTCAGAGCGAAAGCCAACAACAAATGACGAGCTAAGTAAAATGCCCTACGTTTAAACCGTTGTTCTGGCAGCTTGAATGTGCATTCAGCCTGAAAATATGTTGTTTTCATTGTCAGATCCTGCAGATTCACCTGCCGTGTTTTGGGAGGGGTCTTTCGTTTCGAGGACGTTCGCTTTGTCTTTTGAATGCAGTATGAAAGACGCAATGCATGAGACTGATAGATTTGAGTCGCAAAGAAGCAAAAATCTGAGGCCAATGGGCTGAAAACGAGAGCTTGGCGGCCTTTGAAGAGGCATCCTTTGGTCGTTCATGTTTGTAAACTAAGAGCGGCTATCTGGAACAATGTTTAAACCTGGGCAGTCACATCAAATCCTTACGGAAGAAAGTAGAGCTTCGCAGGCTATGGAAGGTTTTCCAGCGGATCTCAGGCGGCTAAAATGAACCGTTTGAACCTCTGTAGATTTTCCGGGCGGCGGCCAGTCTTCTGGAATGTTCTGCGGAAGGAGTTTTTCAATACCTCAAGCGCAGGTTCGTCATGTCCAATGCAGCAGCTCCAGAAGATGTCGAGAAGCTTTCCTTTGAAGACGCACTCGACGAACTCGAACGCATTACAGCTGAGATGGCCTCCGGCAATGCCACGCTGGATCAGAGCGTCAAGAGTTATGAGCGCGGCGCGCAGCTGCTTAAGCGCTGCCGAGCAGAGCTCAATCGCGCCCGTCAGTCGATCGAGCGCATCCGTGTGGAGGACGGTGAGGTTAAGCGTCAAACGTCTGACGCTTCCGCTTCTGAAGCCCCCATCCCTTCTGCCGATACCCTCAATGAGGATGATCTTCCCTTTTAACCAGGGAGCGCCCTCACTGCGTCCTGCACAACCTTTTATAGAAGAAAGCCCTCATGTCGACGATCCCGACGACCTCAGCCGCCGAACTCGAGTTCCAACGATGGATGAAGGAGCGTGTCAGCCACTTTGAGTGGTTTGCCGAAAAAATGCTGCCGCAGACGGGCATCGGTGCCAAACGTCTTGTGGGGGCTATGCGGTATTCGCTCCTTGGCGGCGGCAAGCGCATTCGGCCGCTGCTTTGTTATGCCGCCGGTACCGTATCAGGCGCGCCGGAGGAGGTGCTTGACCGCGCCGCGCTCGCGCTTGAAATGATTCACAGCTATAGCCTCGTGCACGACGACATGCCCTCCATGGACAACGACACGCTCCGCCGAGGCCGTGCCACGACGCATGTGCGCTACGGCGAAGCGATGGCGATGCTTGCGGGCGATGCGCTGCAGACTGAGGCCTTTACTGTGCTGTCGTCGCCCTCGGTGCCGCCCGAAGCCGCGCAGCGTCTCGTGCAGACCTTGGCCCGTGCCGCCGGCGTCTGGGGCATGTGCGGCGGCCAGGCGCTTGATTTGGAAATGGTGGGGCAAAAACCCGGAGCGGCTGAACTCTCTCGAATGCAGGCGATGAAGACGGGCGCCATGATCATGGCCGCCGTCCTCATGGGCGCTCAGTCGGGCATTTGGACCGCGCTTGGAGATCAGGCGAAGGCGGGGCTTGCCGCTTATGCGGACGCCCTCGGCGTGGCCTTCCAAGTCGTGGACGATATTCTCGACTGCACGCAGGATACGATGACTTTGGGAAAAACCGCCGGCAAAGATGCCAAGGACGACAAGCCTACCTGGGTTTCACTTTTGGGACTCGACGGTGCCAAGGCACGTGCCAAAGCGCTGGAAGAGGATGCCGAAAAAGCGCTGCAGCTCCTTGCGGCTGACCCGGCAGTGCCGGCCGGCGCTGAAGCGCGTCTGCGCGAAATTGCGCTTTATGTCGTGCGCCGCACGCATTGAATCGACGTTACTTGATTAAAAAAGAAAGCAAACCCCATAACGGTGACTGCGGAGACGGGCGGATGAGTATGAGCGAAGAGAAGAACCCCATTCCTTTTGGCGAGCCAATGGACTATCCGGTACTCGACAAGATATCGGCGCCAGAGGATTTGAGGAAACTTCCGGAATCCTCGCTCCCAGAGCTTGCCAGAGAACTTCGGCACTTCATTGTGGATTCCGTCTCTAAGACGGGCGGCCATCTCTCGAGCTCTTTGGGAGCGGTAGAGCTCGCCATTGCGCTCCACTACGTCTTCAATACGCCCTACGACCGCATTGTCTGGGATGTGGGACATCAGGCCTATGCACATAAGATTCTGACCGGCCGCAGAGAAGGCATGGCCAAACTGCGCCAGCTTGGCGGTATTTCAGGGTTCCCTAAGCGCTCAGAATCCGAATACGACGCTTTCGGTACGGCGCACAGCTCAACCTCTATTTCGGCAGCGCTCGGCATGGCCGTAGCAGCCCATTTGGCGGGCGAACGTGACCGCTGGGCCATCGCGGTGATCGGTGACGGTGCGCTCACCGGGGGTATGGCGATTGAGGCGCTCAACGATGCGGGGGTTTGGAAAAAGGGGGTAAAGCTCCTGGTAATCGTCAACGACAACGACTGCTCCATTTCGCCGCCGGCGGGTGCGCTTTCCAAAAATCTAGCCAAGATCGTTTCGACGAGAGCCTTCAACTGCGCCCGCGAGATCAGCAAGCGCGTGCTCAAGCCCGTGCCGCATCTTTGGGAAGTGGCTAAGCTCATGGAACGGCAGACCATCGGGTTTTTCAGCCCTCAGGCCGCGCTTTTTTCCACGTTTGACCTCAATTACTACGGTCCTGTCGACGGACATGACATCTTTGCGCTCGTTGAAGTCTTGAAAAATCTCCGGCAGATGGACTGCCCGATGGTGCTGCATACGGCCACCATCAAGGGCAAGGGCTATGCCTTTGCCGAAGCCGATCCGACGCTTTATCACGGCGTGTCGCCTTTCAATCCGAAAGTCGGCATCATCAAGTCCGGAAAACCCTCTGCGCCAACCTATACGCAGATCTTCAGCCGCTGGGTGAACAGTATGGCAGCCCGCGACCATCGCCTTTATGCCATCACACCGGCCATGCGTGAGGGCTCTGGTCTCGTTGAATTTGAGAAAAACTTTCCGGACCGCTATCGCGATGTGGCCATTGCCGAGCAGCATGCCGTCACTTATGCTGCCGGTCTGGCATGCGGCGGTCTGAAGCCCGTTGTGGCGATCTATTCCACATTTCTGCAGCGCGCACTCGATCAGCTCATTCATGATGTGGCGCTGCAGAATCTTCCGGTGATGTTTGCCGTCGACCGCGGCGGCATCGTAGGGGCGGACGGTGCAACACATCAGGGTGTTTTCGATATCGCTGAACTCCGCAGCGTGCCGAATATGACCGTGATGACGCCCTCTAACGAACGAGAAACACGGCTTCTGCTCAACACGGCTTTTGCCATGGATACCCCGGCCGCAGTGCGCTATCCGCGCGGCAAGGGACCGGGCACGGATCCCGGAGAGGATTTTGAAACGGTGGAGATCGGCCGCGCGCTGAAGCGGCGAACCGGCACTCGCACGGCCTTTTTGGGTTTTGGTTCCATGACCAATGTACTCGAGAAGGCAGCGCAAAATTTGGACGGCACGCTTTGGGATATGCGGTTTGTGAAGCCGATTGACCGCGAGGCGGTCATTGAAGCTGCCCGGACGCATGATTTGATTGTGACCGCCGAAGAAGGCGTGCTGGCGGGCGGGGCGGGCGATGCGGTCATGGAAGTGATTGCCGAGGCCGGCCTCACCACTCCTGTGCTGTGCTTTGGCATCCCTGACGAATTTATTGAGCAGGGCACCCAGGCAGAGATTTACGAAATGCTGGGTTTGACGCCCGAAGCGGTTGAAGCCAAAGTGGTCGAGCGGCTAGCCCAGCTCTCCTGATGCCTGCAGCCGCGCGGCAGCAGACTTCATTTAGGCCGCCGGAAAGCGGTTGGGAAAGGCTCTGCGCGCTTTGGCCGCGGGAGGCATCATCAGACTGACTACCACGGGGCGGCTCTCACCGCCTCGCGCTTATGCGCCGCAGAAGCGGCGAGCTTGTCTTCCTATAATGGTCTGAATGACCGCTCGCTCCGGGCGGCTGAAGAGATGTTGGAATCCGCCATGCTCAAGATCGAATACGACAAGCCGCTTGCCGCCCTCACGACCTTTCACCTGCGTGCCAATGCCGAGGCCTGGGTCGAAGTTGCCTCCTTGGAAGATATTCGCGATGCACTCAGCGTGGCGAAGGGCCGCGGCTGGCAGACGACGATTTTAGGGGGCGGGTCGAATGTTGTCCCGATGCCGTTGGTGCCGGGCCTTGTCATACATCCGGTATTTCGCGGAATCCATGAAGCGCAAAGCGAGAGCGGCTCCCTTATTGTCGTCGCCGGGGCTGCCGAAGCGCTCGATGATCTGGTTCGCTATACCGTCGGAAAGGAATTAGGCGGACTCGAAAATCTCGCAGCCATTCCCGGCTCTGTCGGCGGCGCGGTCGTCCAGAATGCCGGTGCCTACGGCGTTGAAATGGCCGAAAGAATCGCCTGGGTGCGCGTTTATGATCCGGATATCGATGATTTCCGGACCCTGACGCCGACAGAATGCGATTTTGGTTATCGCACGAGCATCTTCAAGTCCAAGGCCGGGTCTCGCCTCATCATTACAGAGGCGGCCTTTGTGCTTCCTCAGGTTTGGCAGCCGGTGACGGCTTATAAAGGCCTCTCTTCGCTCTTTGCCGACCGAGATCCGGCGTCTGTAACGCCGGCTGAAATTGAAACTGCTGTGCGAAATCTTCGTGCCCAGAAACTGCCCGATCCTTCGCAAACGGGCAGTGCCGGATCCTTCTTTAAGAACCCGGTAGTCACGAAACTGAAGGCGCGGGAACTCATTACGCTTCACCCCAATCTGGTGTCCTATCCGCTTGCCGGCGGGCGCGCTAAGCTCGCTGCCGGGTGGCTCATTGAGGCTGCAGGACTGAAAGGCCTCTCCTCGGGCGATGCGGCCGTTTGGCCGGCACATGCGCTTATTCTGATCAACCGCGGCAGGGCGACGGGTGAGGATGTTCTCAAGCTCGGCCGTGAAATCGCCGAACGGGTGGAACGCCGATTTGGGGTTGTACTGGAACCGGAACCGATCTTTCTGGGCAAAGATTTCCGCTGAACGATGAAGCGGCAATACCGCGCAACAGCTCGTTACGCCTTTTGGGGTTTCCCCTAAGTTTTTCGTTCCTCAATATGCTCGTCTAAGGCGACAATGTCGCTTCGGGGAAGTGAGTTTCGTTTGCACCATTCGGTGCCGATGAACTTCTGAGGCCGTTCGAAAGGGGAAAGCATGCAGGTAAAGAAAAAAGTGTCGTCGTCGTCGGCTGTGAATGCCGTCGGCACTTACAGCTTAGGCGAAGAGATTGCCAATGCAGTGACGCACGGTCTGGCAGTTCTGCTTTCGATTGCCGGTCTCGTTCTGATGATTATCTTTGCTGTTCGTCAGTCGGCCGGCGCTCTGGCCATCGTCAGCACATCGATTTTCGGTGCGTCGATGATCATCCTTTATACGGTCTCGACGCTCTACCACGCGATTCCGAATCTGCGTGCCAAACGTGTGCTGCAGGTATTGGACCACAGTGCGATTTACATCCTGATTGCGGGGAGCTATACGCCCTTTTGTCTGATTACGCTCGGCGGCACCACGGGCATTGTGCTTTGCTCGGTGGTGTGGACCATTGCACTTTTTGGGGCATGCTTTCAGCCCTTGCTTTTAAGAGCGGCGGATTGGCTCAACTGCGTGCTCTACCTCGCGCTCGGCTGGTGCATTGTGTTTGTCGCCGAACCTTTGATTGAATCGCTTCCGACGGGCGGTCTTTGGCTTTTGGCGGCGGGCGGCATCACTTATTCGCTCGGCATCATCTTCTATTTGTGGGAGAAGCTCCCCTATAACCATGCCGTCTGGCATGTGTTTGTGCTGGCGGGGACCATGCTGCAGTTCTTTGCAGTGCTTTTTTATGTGATTCCGCATGGAACGGCGGCGTGAGGTCTGATGTCCGACGCTTCTCGGGCAGCACTCAGGTTTAAAGTCAAAACAAATGCGGCGCATCGCTTTTTTTGAAGAGCGGTGCGCCGCGTTTTAGAGGCTTGAAGCGCGTGAGATCAGCCGTTTGACCTCATTTTGCGCAGATGCATCAGGCCTTCTTGGCACCCTTTGCCTTGGCGCGGGCGGCCGCATCCTGAGCGGCATGGCGGCCGAAAATAACCGCGGCCGTCAGCTGAGAGCCGACGATGTAGTTCCAGTAGAACAGTCCGCCGATAGCATTGCCGGCTGCGTACAGACCCGGAACCGGCTGCTGCTCGGCGTTGAGAACCTGTCCTTTGGCGTTGATCTTCGGGCCGCCGAAGGTGGCAGTCATGCCGCCGGAGAAGGGAAGCGCGAGGAACGGAGCCTTGACAACCAGGCGCGGCTCCTTGAGCGTATTGCCCGGTGTGAGGGCTGCGGCCTTCCCGGACTTCACGGCTTCGTTGTAGCCTTCCATCGTCTTGGTAAAGACTTCGGGGTCGACCCCCATCTGCTTGGCGAGCTCAGCGTAGGTGTCAGCCTGATAGACCGGCGCTTTCTTCGCACGATAGCGGTCCAGACGCGTGGCCACCGTATCGTTTTCGAGCACCGCACTGTCGATCACGATATAGGCGAGATTGTTGCGCGTGATGACCGGAAGCTCCTTGGCCATTTCAACGTAGGTCTTGGCTTCGTTGATGATGCGGTCGCCGTTCGTGCCGACGATTACGCCGTAATTGACGAGGGTAGACGGGTTCGCCTGCGTCTGGGCGTGAATCGGACCGCCATGGAACTGGTCCATATTCATGTAGTACGGGAAGAAGGGCCGCGTGAGTTCGACGTTCTCGCCCATCAGATAGGGAGAACCGCGCAGCGGCATCCAGGCTACGCCGCCGCCCATGTACTTGCAGACCATTTCCTTGTTGGCATGGAAACCGCCCGTGGCCATCAGAACGCCGCCCTTGGCGTGGAAGACCACTTCGCCTTCGGTCTTGGAGACTGCTCGGACGCCCGTGCACTCAAGCGTCGGCGTTTTCAGAAGTTCAATGACTTTGGTGTTTGTAAAGAACTTGATCTTCGGATTCTTTTTAACTTGTTCGAGCAGCTGCGTGATGAGCTGCGCGCCGCCCAGCTTCTTCGGGCCGTCGACCACGTGTCCGCGCACGAGCCCCGGCCAAACTTCCTTCACAATCTTCTTGAAGTTGATGCCGACACGATCATGAAGCCACTGCACGGCGCCAGCGCTTTCATCGGCATATACGCGGGTGAGCTGCGGATCGCCGCGGCCCTGCGAGACCTTCATCATGTCTTCGTAGAAGGCGTCGACCGTATCGGTAAGCCCCTGTTCCTTCTGGACGTAGGTGTTCGTGGCGTTGAAGATGCCGCCCGCGTAGATCGTATTGCCAAAAGGCATGCCCATTTTTTCAAGGACGGCAACCGTGGCGCCTTGATCAGCAGCTTCGAGCGCTGCGGAAAGGCCCGCACAGCCTGCACCGACCACGACGAAATCAAATTTGTAATCCTTCGCTTGGCTGGCCGGTTTGGCCTCAGCAGCTCCGGCCCCAAGCATTGTGCCGGCGGCTGCTGCCGCACCAAAGAGTCCGCTCTTGAGAGCGTCGCGGCGATTGAGTGAATTCATGGAATTGCTCCTTTCCTTATTCGTATGCACCGAATGCGCCAGCTCAACAGTTGTCGGCGGACGACTCGTGTTCGGATGTTTGATTCTCATGCCGGAGGACCACTACGTAGCCCGGCATTAAATCAAGTTAACGGATAATAACAATTCTCATTCTCATCAATCGTCTACAAAAGTAACGGTTCGAAAAGCTTCTCTCAAGCGGCTTGAAGCTTGCTCGAGCGGATGAAAAAAAGGCGCCAGAAGAAGCGTGCCCGCCGATTGGCAGCGATCAGCAGACGGGTTACCGGCAGAAGAGAACGGCATTGAAAAAATGTCATGCCACTACAAAACTGCCAGATAAAACAAAGCCCCGAACCAGTGACTATTCGGGGCTTCGTTGATGAAGCAATCGGGAATCCCCGCGGCGCCTGAGGGAACAGCCGCAGTCGGATTCAGGGCTTCAATTAGGCGAGGGCCTTAATCTCGGCGGCGAGACGGCTCTTGTGGCGTGCAGCGGCGTTGCCGTGGAGCACACCCTTGCGGGCCATCTTGTCGATCGTGGATTCGGCAGCCTTGAAGGCTTCCTGGGCAGCAGCCTTGTCGCCGGCGGCGACGAGCTTGCGCACCTTCTTGATGGCGGTGCGGTACTGGCTGCGCTGGGCGGCGAGATGCAGGTTGCGCGCAACCGTCTGACGGGCGCGCTTGCGAGCTTGCTTGGTGTTAGCCATTTTTTTGAATTGTCCTAAAAATCAGTCGACGATCTGTTTTTGATTCCGATCGCCGCTGCAAACTTGTCGCGAGCGTGGGCTCGACCGGTAAGTAGGTTGTCTTTCCGGGCTTTTAGAGAACAATTCCCGGTCGATACTGCGCTCAAAAAGCGGCACGAGGGAAGTGCTCAGGCTCGAAAAGCCCTAGACTATACCACCTTTAAAAAACAAAAGGACAGCGACGAGATGGTTTTCTTCATTTCGTACGCTGTTGCTCGCTATCCATGTCGCTATTCAAATCTGCCGCTACGATCTCCGCACTCACTCTGGCTTCACGCATCACGGGTGTGATTCGTGACATGCTGATTGCCCGATATTTTGGCGCTACGGCTGCGACCGATGCGTTTTACGTTGCATTCCGCCTTCCCAACATGCTTCGTCGGCTTTTTGCCGAAGGCGCCTTTCAGCAGGCTTTCGTGCCGATGCTTTCTGACGTTCATGCCAACTCGTCGCCGGAGGCTGAAAAGCGATTTATCGATCATGTGTTCACAGTGCTTGCTGCAGCGGTGCTCTTCGCAAGCGTGCTGGGCGTCTTAGCCGCACCGCTTCTCGTGTGGCTCATTGCGAGCGGTCTGCGTGAGACGCCGGAAGCCTTTGATCTGGCAGCGGCGCTCACGCGCGTGATGTTTCCCTACATTGCTTTCATGAGCTTGGTGGCGCTCGCGGCGAGCATCCTCAATACGCTCAAGAAGTTTGCGATTCCTGCGGCCACGCCGATTCTGCTCAATCTCTCCTTTATTGTCTGCTCGGTGGTGCTCGCGCCGAGACTTGAAGAACCCATTTGGGCGCTTGCCGCCGCCGTTGTGCTCGGGGGCGTACTGCAGCTCGCTGCTCAGATACTTGCACTGGCGCGGCTTGGCGTATTTGTGCGTCCGCGCTCTCTTAAAGAGAGCCTCGGCGACTCAGCCGTGCGGCGCGTACTCGCTTTGATGGCCCCGGCTGTTTTCGGTGTGGGCGTGGCGCAGCTCTCCATCCTCATCAACACCAACATTGCGAGCTGGCTCGGGCATGGTGCCGTGACGTGGCTCAATTACGCCGACCGTCTGATGGAATTCCCAACGGCGCTTTTGGGTGTTGCTTTGGGCACCGTGCTGCTGCCGAGTCTTTCGTCGGCTTATGCCAAAGGCAATGAAGTCCGCTACAACGCTCTTCTGGACCACGGGCTGCGGCTCGTCGTGCTGGTTGGCGTTCCAGCGGCGGTAGGGCTTTGGCTTACGGCAGAGCTCTTGGTGAGCTTTCTATTTCAGGGCCGCAGCTTTACGCCGACAGATGTGCACCAGACAGCGATAGCTGTAGTGGGCTATGCCGTCGGTCTCATTGGACTCATCGGTCTCAAGATCATTGCGCCCGCCTTCTATGCACGTAAAGACATTCGCACCCCGGTGCGCGCAGCGATGGCTTCGCTCGTTGCTGTGCAGGCCATTAACCTCGTGGTGGTGCCGCTTTTTGCGCATGCGGGCTTGGCGCTCTCCGTCGGTCTGGGGAGCCTCGTCAACAGCGGCATTCTGCTTTGCGTGCTGCGCCGCCGCGGCATTTATTCGCCGGCGGCGGGCTGGCTCAAGATCTGGCTGCGCACCGCTGCAGCTGTTGCACTTATGGGCGCGGCGGTATGGTGGGGACAACAGGGCATTGACTGGACGACGCTCTCGTGGAAAATGCGCGGGCTTGGCGTCTGCGCAGTGGTGGCGGGTGCAGCCGTCATCTATTTCGGATCGCTTTTTGCTTTGGGGTGGCGTCCTCGAGAACTCCGCCCCGTGAAAGAGTAACCCGCGCGGTTTGAGCTCACGCCGCCGATCTCCCGCGCTCAGACGAAAAAGCCCGGAGGTTCACTCTTCAGAGCACCCATATAGGCTCGGCCGATCGCCAGTGCGTATGGCTTAATCGTCGGCGTTAAGCGCTTTTTGCTCTTCTTCTTCGGCGGCGGCGTCGAGCTCTTCGAGCGTGGCAAAGGGCATTTCTGCGGGCCATGCAACCAGCTCGTCTTCGGTGAGGACGTTGAGCGCTTCAGAGCCGAGGTAAGCGGTGTTCACCGCGTAGTTGAGTTTGGCATACACCTCGACGAGGTCGCGGCGCAGGAGCTCAGAGGCAGTCTCTTCATCGGTATGCGCTTCGAGTTTTTCGAGCGCGGCAGCCAGCGATTCGGCGGCGTCAGCAAGGGTCGCATGGAGCCAGGGAGCGGAGACTTCTGACATGGAGAGCCTCGTAAGTAAGAGAAGGGTTAAAAAGATGCTTCATTCTAAGACTTCAGAAGCCGGGATATTGGGGCGTCGTGGGGCACTAAAGCCATGGGAGTGACGCGCAAAAAGCCACTTTGGAAGCGAAAAGACGACTATTTAAGGGCGCCCCGGGCAGCGCTGCCCTCCGGCTTAAAGTGAAATGCGGCGTTAAGGTTTGCTCTCTATGCTTAGAAACACCCGCGGCATCCGCTCATGCATGAATCGAGTGCGGCGGATGACAGAACAAAATACTTCGAGCGCGCACCTTCTTCGGGCAGCGCGCCGTTCCTCAAGGATCACCCGAAATGCCCCAAAGCAAAACGCATTCAAGCCGCGCCAAAAAGCTCGCCAAGCGCCGCGCTGATCAGCAGCGCCGTGCAGTACCACAGACTTATGTGGTGATGCTCGACCAACTGCGCGCGGTGCTCAATAAACGCTTTTATGAAGAGCAGGGCTTCCCGCATCTGGAAATCCTTGCCGAACGCTATAAGGGGCCCGTGACCACGGGACATCTTTCAAATTACTTCGAACTGCAGCATTTCTTCATCGGCATGGGAGCTGCCATGGCCAATGCGCTCTCTGCCGAGCGCAAGTTCTCGATGGAGCAGCGTGAAGACCATTGCGCGGCCGTCGCTTATGCGATTGCTGCGACCATTCTTGACCTGCGCGAAGATTTCCGCGATGTATCGGGCTGGGCGGGCCCGCGGGCGCTCGAAATCCTCCGCAGCCGCTGGGGCCAGTCCAAGATGGCCTACGCCGGCATTACCGACACGGCGAAGTTTATGGACGACCGCAGCATGGCCTGCTACTTCGGCATGGACTTTGTGATGACGTTCCTCGATCTCACGGGGGAACTTGCGCAGTTCGGCAGCGAGAATGTCTTCTCCGTGACAACCTGCAAGGATGAGGTGATTTCTGCCTTTACGAGCTACCTGACGTCAGATCCTGCGCTTGGCGGTTCGCGTCTGGTCGATCTGCAGGAGATTATTGAGGACAACACGGTAACCGCAGAGTTTAAGAGCGACTATCCGAATTGGCGGCCTGAATCCGCTGATGCTTTCAATACGATGCTGGTCGGCTACAACGCGCTTTCTCCAGCCGATACGGCCTATCTCGAGGAGCTCGTAGCGGATCCGCACTTTAAGCACGATATGCGTGCGCTCTATGTGCGTGCGGAACCGAGCGATTCCGAACAGGGGATGAGAGAAGAAATCGTGATGGGCTATGCGCTGCGCTACGGCCCCCGGTCCAAAGCGGCTTTTGCGGCTGGACGCGATCCCACGGAAGAAGAAATGGATCAGGATGCTGAGGTGATCAACCTGCTGGTCATGACGACCTTGAGCTATGCCGATCCGGCCTTTGTTCCGGGGGTGGACGATGATCCAGTCGGCAGTGAAGCGCGCGGAGACGATGAAGGTGATTCGCATGTCTACCGCATGACGGCGGCGCCTCAGGTGGAAGATGTCTTTAAATCCTGGAAAGCGGGTGTTCTGACCGCAGGGAAACCGAAAGATACGGCTGAGTAAGATTGGTCGCCCCGTAAAAAGAGAAAACCGCTCGCGGCTATGCCAAAAAGGCGCGCGAGCGGTTTTTTTGTGCGCTTAAACGAACGCTGCAGTAATGACTTATGACGGCGTTTAAAAAGCGCGCTTATGCAGATGCGGCGGTGCCCAGGGCTTCGATTTTTTCTGAAAGTTCAAGCCAGTGCATTTCGAGCGCCTCCACTTTGGGGGCGAGCTCTCCGTGCTCACGCAGGGTTTGGGCAACCTTGCCCTGATCTGCGCCGTTATAAAAGGCCGGGTCCGCGAGCTGCGTGTCAAGGGCCTTAAGTTTTTCTGAGAGCGCGTTCATTTCCCGCTCCACCTTTTCGAGCTCCTTCTTCAGGGGCTTACGCAGCTCAGCGATGCGGGCGCGTTCCTGCGCGGCCAATCGGCGCGCTTCCTTATTGTTGACGGGCTGAGCTTCGTTTCGGGCGGCTTTATCCGCTTGATGCTCGGCACGCGCTTCGGCGGCAGTCACGCGCCGGTGGTCGAGGACGATCTTGGCGTAGTCATCGAGGTCGCCCTCAAACACCTCTTTGCGGCCTTCATGCACCAGCCAGAGTTCATCGGTCACTGCCCGCAGCAGATGGCGGTCGTGGGAGACGAGAAGCACTGCGCCTTCGTAGGTTGAAAGCGCCATGGTGAGTGCTTCGCGCGTTTCCATGTCGAGGTGATTGGTCGGTTCGTCAAGCACCAGCAGATTGGGTTTTTTCCAGGCAATGAGCGCGAGGGCGAGGCGGGCCTTTTCGCCGCCCGACATCGGCGCAACTTTGGCTTCAGCGAAATCGCCCGAAAAGCGATAGGTACCGAGGAAGTCGCGCAGTTCCTGCTCGCGGGCGTCAGGCGCCAAATGCCGCAGGTGCTCGAGCGGCGTTTCATCCATCCGCAGCTGATCGAGCTGGTGCTGCGCAAAATAACCGATTTCAAGTCCCTGACCGCGGCGCAGTTCGCCCGACATGGGGGTGAGTTCTCCGACAATGGCTTTGACCAGCGTCGATTTGCCCGCGCCGTTGACGCCGAGAATGCCGATGCGCTCGCCCGAACGAATGCTGAAGGAGACGCCCGAAAGCACCACCTTGTCGCCGTAGCCGATCTTCAGGTTTTCCCCGTCGACCAAATGCTCAGGCAGCCGCAGGGGCTTGAGAAAATTGAATCGCCATTCGCGTTTGGCGCGTACGGGTTCGACCGTCTGAAGCTTTTCGAGCATTTTGATGCGCGACTGTGCCTGACGGGCTTTGGTGGCCTTGGCACGGAAGCGTTCAATAAAGCTCGTCAGGTGCGCTGCCTGCGTTTCATAAGCGCGGCGGGCAGATTCCTGAGCGCGGAGTTTTTCAATGCGAGCCAGTTCAAACTGGGAGTAATTCCCGGCATAGCGGCAGATCGTGCCGTCTTCAACGGACCAGATCGTATTGACCGCACGATCGAGAAATTCACGGTCGTGCGAAATGATGATGACTGTCGCTTCAACGCGGCGGAGCCAGTTCTCGAGCCAGATGAGCGAATCGATGTCGAGGTGGTTCGTGGGTTCGTCGAGCAGCAGCAGATCAGCCGGACGCATCAGTGCACGGGCGAGCTGAATACGGTTGCGCCAGCCGCCCGAGAAGTCGTGCACTTTGCGGCAGCTGTCGGCTTCCGCAAAACCCAGACCGGCCAGAATGGCTTTGGCCTGTGCCACCACGGCACCCTCATTGACTTCCGCGAGTTCGCTGTGCGCGGCAGCAAGCGCCATTTCGTCGCCGGAGGCTTCGGCTCGCTTGAGCGCAGCTTTGGCGTTCATTAAAGGGGCATGACCGGAAAGCACGCAGTCGATGCAGGAGATATCTTCAACCGTGAAGCTCTGCGCGACATGGGCAATGCGCTCATGGGGCGGCGCTTCAAGTTCGCCGTCTTCGGGAGCAAGGTCCCCCAGAATTGCAGCAAAGAGTGTGGATTTGCCGCAGCCGTTGGGGCCGACCAGACCGATGCGTTCGCCCGGCGAGGCAATGAGATTGGCGTGAGCGTAGAGCAGTCGCGTCCCGCGCATCAGCGCGAGGTTGAGAAGTCGAAGCATGAGCGAGGCGACGCATTTCGAAGCGAGGGCAGAGGTCGCCCTCGTTTCGAAATGCGGGTGCAGAAATCAGTGTTGCATTTTGAAATATTGAGCGAGATCGGCGCGCTGCGCGAGAAACACCTGATCGTCGCCGCCCGAGACCGAAAGCCACGTAATGGGCAGACCGGGGAAAGCCGCTTCAACGGCTTCGAGCCCGTCACCCACTTCAACGACGATGAAGCCCTCTTCGGTCAAATGATCTGCGGCTTCGGCGAGAATGCGGCGAACGACGTCCATGCCGTCTGCACCGGCAGCCAGGGCGAGGGCCGGTTCATGACGGTATTCGCTCGGCAGCCGCTCCATGGCATCGGTGGTGACATAGGGCGGGTTCGAGATAATGATGTCAAAGCGCCGTCCCTGAAGATTTTCAAAAAGATCGCTCTGAACCAGTTCCAGCGTCTCTTCCATGTCATAGTCCCGGCGATTGATCTTGGCAACCTCCAGCGCAGCTTGGGAAATGTCCGAGCCGGTGACCTTCGCATTGGGAAAAGCACCCTGCGCGAGAATGGCTAGACACCCAGAACCCGTGCAGAGGTCAAGCACGCTTTGCACCGCTTCAGGATCTGCAGCCCAAGGGGCCAGATCTTCTTCGAGCAGCTCCGCGATGTAGGAGCGGGGAATCAGCGCACGCTCATCAATGTAGAAGCGGTGCTCGGTGAGCCAGGCTTCCTTCAGGAGATAGGCGGTGGGCGTCTTGTCATGCACACGGCGGTCGATGAGATGCACGATTCGCACGAGCTCGTTGTGGGTGAGCGCAGCATCGAGGAACATGTCGAAATTCTCAAACGGGAGTTTCAGCGCTCGGCAGATGAGAAAGGATGCATCTTCGAGAGCGCTTGGCGACCCATGTCCGAATGAAGGATCGGAGGTTTCAAGTTCCGTAACGGCCCAGCGGTAAAGGTCGCGGATCGTTTTCAGGTTGTGAATGGGATCGTCAAGCAGCGGCGCAATTTCGTACATGTTTCGGATATCCCCGGATGTCGCGGAAGGTCCCAAAGTCCGCCAGCCGCTTTGCGGCCGACTGGTTCAGCAGGGAGCCTCATGAATGTCGTCAGAATTTTTTTGAAGCCTGCATTATAAAGAGGTCGTCTGGCCGCAAAGTTTGGGAAGCTCATTCCAATGAAGGTGGTTTGATTCTGATGATGATTCATGGCGACCGGGTTTTGCGGACTCTCGGAGACCGCAAAGAGCGTTTTGTCTCTTACACATGACAATGCTAAAGACGCCGCAGAGAAGCGCTGCAGTGTTTTCGATGACGGCAGACTTTTGCCGATGGCAGAGCCTCTCCGAGCGTCCCGTTTGCAGCGGCCAGAGACTCTAAGCGCTTTGCCGCAAGGATGGTGAGACCAACGGGGCGACTCTCGCTAAAATGCGTGCAGCTGGTTCTTCCAGTGATCCTCTTCTTTCCTTATTTCGTCTGAGCCTCCTTTGCACCTTCGTCAGATCAAAATCGCCGGCTTCAAAAGCTTCGCGGACCCCGTAGTGATCGAACTGCGGGACCCGCTGATTGCGATCGTGGGCCCGAACGGCTGCGGCAAATCGAACATCATTGATGCGGTTCGCTGGGTGCTGGGCGAAGGCCGCATCGGCGAACTGCGCGGTTCGAGTTCGATGAGCGAACTGATTTTCGCGGGCTCTACCGGCCGTGCGCCGCTCGGACGAGCAAGCGTCGAACTGGTGCTTGACAACGCGGACCATCAGGTGAAAGGGCCGTGGGGGCAGTACGAAGAATTGTCCGTACGCCGCGTGGTCACCAAGGAAGGCGTATCGGCCTACTACATCAATCACCAGCAGGTGCGCCGCCGCGATGTCCAGGAAATCTTCATGGGCACGGGGCTGGGCGCACGCAGCTACGCCATCATTTCGCAGGGCATGATTGCGAGCTTTATTCGCGCCAAGCCCGAAGAACTGCGCGTTTATTTGGAAGAGGCCGCCGGCGTGTCGCTCTATAAAGAGCGCCGCCGCGAAACGGAGAATCTCCTCAAATCCACACGGGAAAATCTCGAACGCGCTGCTGACCTTCAGGCCGTGCGTGCTGAAGAGATCACTCGGCTGCAGGCCGAAGCAGATACTGCCGCCCGCTGGCAGGCGCTGAGCGACAAAAAGGTCCAGAGCGAATCGCTTTGGTACTTCCTGCAGTATGAAGATGCAAAGCGGGAATCCGATGCCGCGCGGGCGGCTATTGCGCAGCTCGAAAATGAGATTACTGCAAAGCGCCGTGATCTTGAAACGCTCGAATCGCATTCTGAAGACCTCGCTGCGGCTGAGCGCAGTGCTGATGCGGCGCACCGCAATGCTTCCGACGCCTTCCGTGAAAGCGAGAAGGAGCTCGCCCGCTTGGAGGGCGAGATGAGCCGCATCGTGGAACGTCGGCGATTGGCCGAACGAACCTTTGCAGAGGCCGAAGCCGCACTGAAAGAAAAGCGGGCATTGGCCGAGGAGCTCGAAGTTCGGATTGAATCAGCCGCGCAAAAAGAGGAGCGTCTCGCGGCTGAACTCGAAGAGCTCGATGAATTGAACGCCGCTCGAGATGAAGCCCTCGAAGGCGCTCAGTCTGCTGAAGAGGAGTCGCGCATGCGGGCGGAGTCTGCCGGCGCACAGCTCGCTCGCGCTCGTACGGAAGTCGAAGTGGCGGAGGCCGGCCTCCAATCTGCTCGTGAGCGAGCGGCGGAAGTGGCAGACCGAATGGCTCGTCTCGAGACTGATGCGGCAGATGCGTCTGAAGCGCACCCGGATGAAGAAACATTGGCGGCGCTCGCAGAATCTTTAGCCGAAGTCCGCGAAGTGCTCGAAGAAACGGCGGATGCCCGCGAAGACGCTGCTGCCGCAGCAGAAGAAACACGCGAACGCGCCAAAGACGCCGCAGAGGCGTACTTTGCCGCCCTTTCGCAGGTTAAAGCCCTGCGCGCAAAACTAGAAACGCTTGAAGCCGTGCAGCAAAAGGCACTGGAGTCTGACAGCCTCACGGAGTGGCTTGAGGACCAGGGACTCGACGGTCTGCCGGAATTGATTCACGAAATCAACATTGACGACGCCTGGACAACTGCGTTGGAAGCGGTGCTCGAACACCGTGCACGCGCTTTTTTGCTGCGTGATCTGCGTTCCGCTGCCGGGTTCGCAAGCGCTAAGGCGCGCCCGCCGGCAAGACTCGCTTTTGCGGCCCCCGCAGAGACTGCCGCTCATCCGCATCCTGAATGGGCGGCGAAGCGCTTGAGAAGCGTTATCCAAACCGATAATCCGGCGGCGGCTGCGGCGGCCGACGTTTGGACCGCAGGCGTCGGGCTCGCCTCTTCGCTTGAGGCAGCACTCGCAGCGCGCGCCGACATCCCGCCGGGATGCGCACTGGTGACGTCGCAGGGGGACCTCGTCAATGCGGCGTCCGTTACCTTTTGGGCTGCGGAAGATCCGCGCTTGGCAATCCTTTCCCGAGAACGAGAAATTGCGGAACTTACGCATCAGGTGGAGGCGCTTGACGAGGCAGCGGCAGCCGCTGACGACGCCCGTACGGCTGCGCAGAAAGCCGAAGCGGATGCGCGAGGGCGTGCCGAGGCGCTGCAGCGCGAGGTCGTTGAGCTCGAGCGCCGCACGGCCAAACTCGTGCTTGAAGAGCGCGAAGCCCGCAGTGCGTGGGAGGCCTGGCAGCGCCGAGAGGCCGATCTCAGGCGGTCGCGTGAAGAAATGGAGATCGAGGCTGAGCGGGCCCAAGAGCGTGTAGAGGCAGCGCTTGGTGCCGTTGAAACCAAAACGGAAGCGCTCGACGAGATTCAGCACGCCGCGGGTGAAGCTGCGGCTCTGCATGATCGGCTGCATGACCGGCTGGTTGACCTTAAGCGCGCTGCAGCGGAGTCGATTCATCGTGAAGCTATGAAAAAGCTCGAGGCGTCGCAGGCCAGAGAGTCCCGCACCGAGGCCGAACGGCGGCTCGCGGAAACTCGAAGCGACATTGCCCGAGAATCCAAGCGTCTCGAAGAAACCCGCGAAGTGCTCGATGCCCGTGAAGACGAACGGCTGCAAAGCGGCACGTCGGAGCTCCTCGAAAAAAATGCGAGTCTCGAAAAGGCATTGGCTGCCGCACAGACTGAACTTGAAGCGGCCCGCAGCAAACGTGAAGACGAACAGCGGCAGATCAAGCGCTTGAACGAATCGATTCTTCCGCTGACAGAAGAAATTGCTCGGCTGCGCGTAGAGGCCGAACAGAAGGCGGGACTGCTCGGGCAGTTCTCCGGGCGCATGCAGGAACTTGGTGCGGATTGGACCGAGCTCTCTAAGCTCGCGCAGGAACGAGGCGTCAAGGCCAACACGGTGCGTAACGAGGTCACGCGTCTGATGAATGAAATTGCCGCACTCGGTCCAGTCAATCATGCAGCTTTGGCCCATCTTGAGGCGGCGCAGGAAGCCATTCGCCTCGCAGAAGCTCAGATGCAGGATCTGCGGCAGGCCATTGAGACGCTCGAGGCGGCTATCCGCCGCATTGACGCAGAGACCCGTGCACGCATGCGTGAAACCTTTGACAAGGTCAACGAAAAGTTTAATGACACGTTCCGCGGTCTTTTCGGCGGAGGCCGCGCAGCGCTTCGCATGGAGGGCGACGAGATCCTCTCGGCGGGCGTTGAAGTTTCGGCTCAGCCGCCCGGCAAGCGTAATCAGACCGTGCGGCTTTTGTCGGGCGGCGAACAGGCGCTCACGGCCACGGCGCTCGTCTTTGCCATGTTTAAGCTTAACCCCGCCCCCTTCTGTCTGCTCGACGAAGTGGACGCCCCGCTCGATGAAGCAAATCAGGGACGACTTGCGCGTCTTTGCACCGAAATGAGCGCTGATACGCAGTTCCTCATCATTACGCACCATCGTGTCACGATGGAATATGCGAAGGCACTGATCGGCGTCACGATGAAGGAGCCCGGGGTGAGCCGGGTAGTATCGGTCGATATTGCGGAGGCCGTTGGCTATGCTCAGCAGGCTAATGAGCCGGCTGCCGCCGCGTCGACCAGTTCCGCCGGTTCGCTCTCCTGATGCGCCGTCGCGGATGTTTTCACTTTGCTTGCATTGTGCTGGCTCTAAACGCTAGGATGCAGGGAAGAGCTGTGCCAAAGCGTTTTTTGAGCGCGTCGGCAGCGCGCGAAGCCGTCTTTTCTGCAGCAGCCTATGAACCCACGACTCTTCTCTTTGCAGCCAGGTGCTGATTCCATAAAGAAGCTCGGCGCGCTTCTGGTTTTTGGGGCTTGCGGGCTCTTTTGCCCGCTCTCTGGCAGTGCGGCGGCGCCTTCTCAGCCCGACGCTTTAACGGCGGCGAGCTTCTCGTCGGATTTCCCGGCAGAGCATATGCCGCTCAAGGTGGGCGTGGTGAAATATGTCCGCCCGTCGCCCTACGAGCCGATTGTGGAAGCGACGATCGGGGCACTTAAGCGTGTGTTCGGCACGTCCAACGTCATCGTGACGCATTACGACCTGGCGGGACTCTCGCAGGCGATCCGCGAAGGCGAGGTGGATCTTTTCCTCTCAAGCTCTGGTTTTTACGTCCGCATGGAGCGCTACGGCGCCCGCGCAGCGGCCACCGTAGCGTCTAACAACTATCCCAATCCCAATCACAACGATGGTTCAACGATCGTCGTGTCTGCCGCGCGGAAGTCTCTCAATAAACTCTCGGACTTAAAGGGCGCGAAGCTCGTTCTTTCTTCTCCTCAGGCCTTCACCGGGCGGCAGCTTGCCGAGCATGTGCTGCTCAAGGCCGGCCTTAACCCCGAAACGCTTTTCAGTTCGCGTGTGTATTTGGGCGACGGCAAGCGTCTGGAGGGCGCCATTCCGATGATTCTTTCGGGAGAGGCGGATGTCGGCTTTTTCCGGCTCTGTTATCTCGAAGAGTGGCTCGCTTCGCACCCTAATGCCAAGGGACAGCTTAAAGTGCTTAATCGTCTGGATTCCGCGGAGCGGCCCGAGCCCTGCATGCGTTCCACGGCGCTTTATCCGTCATGGACGGTCGCAACAACACCGGCCACAGATCCGCGGGTATCACGTCTGGTGCTGCGCGCGCTCTTTGAAATGCCGCCCACGTTTGAGCGGGGCCTTTATTGGAGCGCCGCGACGGACTATTCAAGCGTGGATCAGGTTTTTCATGATCTGCGCATTGGTCCCTATGCCTATCTGCGGGACTGGACTGTCCGTCGGCTGATCGATGAGTACGGCACTTGGATATTGCTCTTTGCGCTGCTCCTCTTAGGGCTTATTTTTCACAGCGTGCGTGTGTCGCAGCTCGTGCGTGTCCGCACGGCTCATCTGCAGGAGGCGCTGCATGAGCAGCAGCGTCTGCAAAACGATGCTCGAGCTGCGGCCGAACGCGTTGAACATATGAGCCGAGTGGGCGCAGTGGGGCAGCTCTCTACGATTTTTGCGCATGAGATGCGTCAGCCGCTCGCCGCTATCTCGCTTTATGTCTTCGGGCTTAAGCGTCTCGTTCAATCCGGCAGCATGACGCCCGAAAAGATTGAGGCCATTGCCGGGAAACTTGAGACGCAGACGGCTCGCGCCGACGCGATTGTGAACCGCGTACGGGCTTACGCAAAATCCGATAAGCCCGTGCGGGAAGCCGTGAGTTTGGTCGAGGCGGCGCGCAAGGCCCTGCGCGAGCTCACCACGACCGGACGCTGGCATGCCGCCGTGTCGATCGCGGCGCGTGAGGACGTCCAGTGTTTGGCCGATCCGCTCGAGCTCGAACTCGTGGCGATGAATCTCATTAAAAACGCGCTGGAAGCCGTGGAAGGGCTCCCGGCCGGTATGGTGAATATCGCCGTGAGCGAGCATAACGGCAAGGCTGAACTCACTGTGCTTAATAACGGCCCGGCGGTGTCCTCAGAGCTTGTCGAACGGCTTAACGACAGGGCAGCCTCCGGCTCGAGCAGCAAAAAGAGCGGTTTGGGGCTGGGGCTCTCGATTGTGCGCAGCATCCTCGAACGTCTGGGCGGACGAATCACTTTTACGGCTCTGGCAGGGGGCGGATTGGCCGCCGTGGCAACGCTTCCTACGCTCGCGCGGGCGCTCTCGCTTCATCAGGCGGCCGAAGGCACGGCCGATGCTGCAGAACCGAGAGACATCGGCCATTCATCAATGAACTAAAGTTCCTGAAAGCATTATGAGACCCAGTCAGAAACAGATTACCCCCGAACAGCTTGCCTTCGCGCAGGTGCACGCTTTGGTGCGCATTGTGGATGATGAAGCGGATCTGCGCGAAGCCTTGAGCTTCGTGCTGGATATGGAAGGATGGAAAACGGTCACCTACGGGCGGGCAGAAGACTTCTTCACGGGAGATTCCCCGTCGGAGCCGGGCTGCGTGGTGCTCGACGTGCGCATGCCGGGCATGAGCGGGATTGAGGCTCAGCATGAGATGAGGAGCCGCGGCATTGCGCTCCCGATCATTTTTCTCACCGGTCACGGCGACGTCGATATGGCGGTGGGGGCGGTGCAGGACGGCGCATTTGATTTTCTCCTGAAACCCGTCGACAACGAGCGTTTTCTCAACTCGGTCGCCTGTGCGGCTTGGGCGAGCGCCGCTGCTGCAGCGGGGCTCCCTGGAGAAGACTCGCTCGAGCGGCTCGCCGCCCTCACTAAACGTGAGCGTTCGCTCGCCGAACTCATTGCGCTCGGCCTCACGAACCGCGAAGCGGCTGAACGCAGCGGCATTGCACAGCGTACGATGGAAGTGCACCGAGCAAACATTCTGCGCAAACTCGGCGTCAAAACGCCCGAAGATATTCGGCGGCTGCTTGAGATGGCTGCCGCCGAAAAATCGTAGTTCACCGCTGATCTTTGAGCTCGGGAAAGAGCACGTCGGAATAGCCGAAGTGCGTCCAGTCCTTGATGCGCATCGGATAGACGATGCCTTTTAGGTGGTCAAACTCATGCTGCACCACTCGGGCATGAAACCCTTGGGCTTCTCGCTCGATGGTCTCGCCGTCAAGTCCAAAGCCGGTGTAGTGAATTCGCCTGGCACGAGGCACAACCCCGCGCATGCCGGGGACGGAGAGGCACCCCTCCCAGCCGTCCTCCCAATCATCAGCGGTGCCTTCGAGCAGCAGTTCGACGGTGGGGTTGATGAGCACGGTCTGCGGCACCGCCGGCGCATCCGGGTAGCGGCTCGACGCTTCAAAACCAAAACAAATGATGCGCTCACTCACGCCCACCTGAGGCGCGGCAATGCCGACGCCGCCCTCGGCATGCATGGTGTCCCACATATCCGCAACGAGCTTTCGGAGTCTGGGGCTCCCGAAATCCCGAACCGGCAGTGCCTCCTTCATGAGCACGGGTTCCCCAAGACGCATGACTTCCAAAACCATATCGGCAGCTCCTCCAATGAGATCTGGTGTTAAGCCCGCACGTCAAGGAGGCGCACGGCTTCTTCAACGACATCTACGGCACTTTTAGCTGCACGGTCAGCCGCGTCCTTCAAGGCTTCAAAGCGAATCGCGCGTTTGGATTCCCGCAGGCCTGCAGCGGAATTGACGATCGGGCAGATGGCGGCATAGGGGAGATCAAGCTCACGGGCCAAAGCGCATTCCGGATAGGCCGTCATGCCGATGACATTAGCGCCGTCACGCGCATAGCGGGCGACTTCCGCAGCGGTTTCAAGGCGCGGTCCCTGGGTGCAGGCATAAACGCCGTCGGCCACGATGGTTTTTCCCAGACGGCGGGCGGCACTGATGAGGAGCGACGAGAGCGCTTGGTCAAAAGGCATGGTGAAGTCAATGTGCTTCACGCCGGCGTCCGGCGAATCATAGTAAGTGCATTCGCGGCCCCAGGTATAGTCGATCAGCTGGTCGGGCACCATCAAGTCGCCCGGCAGGAGCGCTTCGCCGATGCCGCCCACGGTCGCAACGCCGATGATGCCTTCAACGCCCGCACGCTGGAGTGCCCAGATGTTGGCTCGGTAGGGAACGCGATGAGGCGCGTACTCATGGTGCACGCCGTGGCGGCGCAGGAAGACAATTGGGCGGCTCCCCAGTCGCCCGAAAATAAGCGGGGCGGAAGGCCGTCCGTAGGGTGTCTCCATGTCGATTTCTTCGGGATCTTCAATGATCCCGGGACGGTCAAATCCAGTTCCGCCGATGAGTGCGAGCATGATCAATCCTTTTTTTCGAGTTCTGCGGGAAGCGTGCCGCCTAGGAGCACGAGGAGCTTTGCTTCGTCAATGACAGGGATGCCGAGTTCCTCGGCTTTGCTCAGTTTGCTGCCGGCGTCGGCCCCAGCGACCACGCACCACGTGCGGCGGCTTACCGATCCGGCAACTTTTGCTCCCTGTGCGGTGAGTCGGTCCTTGGCCTCGTCACGGCTCAGTGTCGGCAGTGTGCCGGTGAGCACAAAGGTTTTTCCGGAGACCAGACTCGGCGCGGTCTTTTCGACCGCGGGCCAGCAAATGCCGCGGGCGATGAGCGCATCAATAACGGTGCGGTTGTGCGGTTCGCGAAAGAACGCATAGATGCTTTCGGCCACCACTTCGCCGACATCGGGTACGCCGGTAAGCGCTTCCATGGAGGCATTTTCAATGGCGCTCAGCGTGCCGAAATGGTTGGCAAGTCCGAGCGCCGTGGCTTCGCCGACATGGCGGCAGCCAAGCGCAAAGACGAAGCGGGCGAGCGTGGTATGGGTGCTCGCCTGAATGCTGGCGAGCAGGTTGGCGGCGGCCTTGGGTCCCATGCGTTTTTCGGGTTTTTCACTTCCGGCAGTCGCCGTCGTGGGGGCGGTGAGGGCTTCGAGCGTCAGACCAAAGAGGTCGGCAGGCGTCTTCACGAGGCCTTCATCAACGAGCATGTCGACGATTTTTTCGCCCAGACCGTCAATCCCCATGGCGCGGCGAGCAGCGAAATGCACAATGGAAAGCTTCATCTGCGCGGGACAGACGAGGCCGCCCGTGCAGCGCATGTCTTTTTCTTCTTCATCCCGAATGACAGCACTGCCGCAGATTGGGCAGACATGAGGCATTTCGAAAACCTTGGTGCCTGCCGGCCGGCGCTCTTTGACGACGCGCAGAATCTCCGGAATGACGTCGCCCGCCCGGCGCAGCACAACAGTGTCGCCTACGCGCAGGTCGAGGTCTTTCACCACATGATCTTCATTGTGGAGCGTTGCGTTGGAAACCGTGACGCCGCCCACATAGACCGGCGCGAGACGTGCGACCGGCGTGAGCCGGCCGGTGCGGCCCACCTGCACGTCAATGCCGAGCACTTGGGTGAGCACCTCTTCAGGAGGGTATTTGTGCGCGCACGCCCAGCGCGGTTCTCGGGCAATGAAGCCAAGCTCTTCTTCAAGTTCGAGGCTGTTGACTTTATAGACCACGCCGTCGATTTCAAAGGGAAGCGACGCACGGGCCGCCGCAACTTTGTCGTGGAAGGCGGCGAGTGCTTCGGGCCCCTTGACGACCTCGCGCATGTGCGCAACGGGGAACCCCAGTTCTGCGAAACGGTCCAGTACGCCCGACTGCGTCTCAGCAAAGGGTTCAGAGACTTCGCCCAGACAGTAGGCATAGAAGTGAAGGGTGCGCTGAGCCGTTACGCTCGAGTCAAGCTGGCGCAGCGACCCAGCAGCGGCGTTGCGCGGGTTGGCAAGCAGGGGCTTGCCCTCGCGCTCGCGCACGGCATTCAGGCTGTTAAACACCTCGCGCGGCATATAGACCTCGCCGCGCACGATGAGCTTTGCGGGCGCATTTTCAAGCGTCAGCGGCAGGTTTCGCAGCGTGCGCAGATTTTCCGTCACGTCCTCGCCGGTGATGCCGTCGCCGCGCGTGGCGCCGCGGACGAACACGCCGTTTTCATACTCGAGCGACATGGACAGACCGTCGATCTTCGGCTCGACGCAATAGTCATGCGCCTGCGTGAGCGCACCGTCCATGCGCGCGCCGAACGCGCGCAGCTCGTCGAACGAAAACACGTCCTGCAGGCTCTCGAGCGGCACCTGATGGCGCACCTGCGCAAAGGTGTTGAGCGCGTAGCCGCCGACGTGCTGCGTCGGCGAGTCGGGCGAGGCATACTCCGGGTGCGCGGCCTCAAGCTCTTCGAGCCGGCGCATGAGCGCGTCATATTCAAAGTCGCTGATCTCGGGCGCGTCCTTTACGTAATAGAGAAAATTTGCATGTTCCAGCTGACGGCGCAGCGTCAGAATCTCTTCGCGTACATCCATGTTGTTTACTCCACTTCCACATACGTCTGGGGCACCTTGCCGACGATGACCGTCTCGGCCAGCAGGACGTTCGTGCCCACGGTCTCGGCCTGGTGCTCCCAGGGCACCAGAATGTCGAGGTCCATCTTCACGTTCAGATATAGTTGATATTTGCTCTGGTTGATCGCGGCCGACACAAGCTCATTGTGGTAGCTTACATCCGACGTCGTCAGCACGAGGACGCGCACCGGCAGCGGCAGCTTCAGCCCGGGCAGAAAATTCACGCCGAAGAGCGTCTCGAGCGGAATGTCCAGCTCGACCTGTCCGTCATCGCCGTCCATCATGTGCTCGAGCACGAGCGAGGACACCTGCCCCACGTGCTCGGTATCGATGCTCACGGCCGTGATGGTCCCGTCGGCATCCGTGCGGTAGGTATAATAGCCGCCCTGCACCTGTGCCTGCGCCGCCTTGACGGCAGCGTTGATCTTCAGCTGCATGAGGTCACAGGCGGAGTTGACGGTCAGCTGCGTGATCAGGTGCAACACCGACACGGTGAAATACGCCATACTGCCCAGCAGGACGAGCACCAGCAGCAGCGCCGCCAGCTTCCGCTTCGGCCGCGGCGGGCGCCGGCGGGCGGCCGGTCTCCAGCGGCGAGACGCACAAATCATAGCAGATCCCCCCTGCCATGCTATGCAGCGACGGGGCGATCCATACCATTATTTCAGAGATTCTACAATGACGCGGAAGGTATTGCCGCGCTCTTCAAAGTTTTTGAAGAAATCAAACGACGAGCAGGCCGGCGAGAGCGTCACGATATCACCCGGCTGCGCAAGGCCATAGGCCGTCTCGACCGCCGCGCGGAAGTCCGGCGCCTCGACGAGCGGCAGCTTTTCCGGGTCATAGAATTTCGATGCGCGGATGGCGGAAGCAATGCGCTGCGCCGTCTCGCCGACGACGACCGCCGCCTTTGCGTGCAGGCAGACCTCGTCGCCAAGCGTGTCAAACGGGATATGCTTGTCGTGCCCGCCAAGGATGATGACCGGCGGCTTCGGCAGCGCGTGCAGACCCGCGATCGTGCGCGTGGGGCTCGAGGCGATGGAGTCGTTGATAAACGTGATGCCGTTGAGCTCGCGGATGCGCTCCATGCGGTGCGGTACGCCGGAGAAGGTATGCGCGACCTGAACGCACGCCGCATTGCCGACCAGACCGTCGGTCGCGGCAAAGGCCGCCATATAGTTTTCCACGTTGTGCGCGCCGGGGATGCGGATCTCGGCAGCGTCAAGAATTTTCTCTGACTTGCCGTCGTGTGCGCGGTAAATGACGCCATCCGTGCAGTAAACGCCGTTTTCCACCGGGCCGATGCTGCTGAAATAGCGCACGCGCCCCGGCGCCTCGGCCGCGAAACGCGGGGTATGGGCATCCTTCGCGTTGAGCACCAGGCAGCCGTCCGGCCGCTGGCCGCGGTAAATGCTGCATTTGGCCGACACATAGTCCTCGAAATCCGGATGGACATCCAGATGGTTCGGCGAAATGTTCGTAATGATGGCCACATCCGGCGCGCAGTGCATGCTGTGCAGCTGGAAGCTGCTGAGCTCGAGCACGGCAAAGTCCTCCGGCCGGATGTCCGGGATGCGGTCAAAGAGCGGCGTGCCGATGTTGCCGCCGAGGTGTACGGTATACCCCTGCGCACGCAGGAGCTCGGCCGTAATGGTCGAGGTCGTAGTCTTGCCGTCGCTGCCGGTGATGGCGATGATGCGGCACGGGCAGAGGTTGCAGAATGCCTCCATCTCGGAGGTGAGGATCGCGCCGTTTTGCGCAGCCTTGCGCAGCTGCGGCACGATGGGCAGCACGCCCGGCGTGCGGAAGATGACATCGAAGTCCAGATGCTCCAGATAGTCCGCGCCGAGGATGAATTTTGCACCCTGAGCCGCGGCCTCGTCCCCGGCCGCGCCGAGCTGGGCCCGCTCGCGCCGGTCGCACACCGTCACGTCGCAGCAATTGCGCAGCAGCACGCGCACGAGCGGCTGATTGCTCACGCCGAAGCCGATGACACCGATGCGCTTGTCACGCAGATAGTCCATATAATCCGAAAAGGTCATGCAGACACTCCTTTTCCAAAAGGTAATCATACGAAGTGATTATACTGCTCATTCATGCCGATTACAAGAAAATAAATCTCCGCCGGACTTGACGCGGCGCGGCAGGATGTGTAAAATAGTCGGGCGAGCGGGCCGGACAGCCGCGGGCACAAGCCGAAAGGCTGTGCGTGAGGAAAGTCCGGGCTCCACAGGGCAAGGATAACGGGTAACACCCGCCAGGGGCGACCCTCGGACAAGTGCAACAGAAACAAACCGCCCGAGCGATCGGGTAAGGGTGGAAAAGTGAGGTAAGAGCTCACTCGCCGGCTGGAGACAGTGCGGCGCTGTAAACTCTATCCGGAGCAACACCGCGGAGGGACATACGGCCGGCCCGGCCGTCCCATGGAGGTGGCTGGAACGCACCGGCAACGGTGCGTCTAGATAGATGGCTGTCGATTACAGAACCCGGCTTACAGGCCCGCTCGCTACGCCTGTCAAAGGAGTCCGCACAGACTTTTTTGACAGGCTTTCGCATAGGAGATCCTTGCAGAGACCGCAGGCGTGCCGGTATCGGACCTGCATGACGACACGCGGCTGATACAATGCATATAGAAAATGCCGGGCAGCACAAGTCTGCCCGGCATTTTTCTTTTGGTGCGGCTGTGCCGCGGGATCGTTGTGTTTTCGGGGCGCACATGCTACAATCAATCCTGAAAGCAGCAACTGCATATTCAATGCGCAGAGGAGAAGATGATATGTACTATTCGGAGCTTGTAAAAAAAGCATGTGTCCTCATGTTTGAGGCTCATAAAAATGATTTTGACAAGGGCGGGTATCCGTATGTTTTCCATCCGTTTTATCTCGCCACACAGATGGAGGATGAGGCGTCTACGTGCGTAGCGCTGCTGCATGATGTGATTGAGGACCACGGCGATGAATACACATATACAGACCTCGAAAGCGCCGGATTTCCCAAGGAGGTTTTGGACGCGCTCCACCTTCTGACGCACGCGGATGGCGTCGC
>ENA-UEOY01000195-UEOY01000195.1-human-gut-metagenome-genome-assembly--contig:-NODE-195-length-27206-cov-165.993771_pt1 | contig 27206 bp, 41 predicted proteins | sample MGYA00242892_ERZ507900 | MGnify/ENA primary metagenome ERZ507900 (study PRJEB26167, sample SAMN06115427) | human gut metagenome | host: Homo sapiens | place: China:Henan | collected 2015-04-15...
TATGAATGCAGAAGCTTCTTCGTTGATATTGAAACCAGATGGAATCAACGTATTGACTGCTTCGTCAAATTTCTGCAAGTCAATATCAACTTTACCAAGTCTTACGACTTTCATGCCGCAGCCTATATCTACTCCAACAGTGTTAGGAACTACTCTGTTGTCAAGCTCTATTACCGTGCCAATAGTGCATCCTTTACCTGCATGGCAATCTGGCATTATTCTTATTTTACAACTATTGTAAGCCTCGCTATTAGATAGGGTTTCTATCTGTTTGATAGCTTCATCTTCTATTGTCTTTGCGAAAATCTTTGTAAACTCATTCATATCTTGTTCGTCTAAAATTATTCGTTTCTCCATACACTATTTTATCTTACAATTACCATAACTTTCCAATCAAATGATGGTCGTGCTTATCGAAAGCAATTCCATACTTGAACATTTCTTCAAAAAGCATAAGACGCTCCTCGTTGGTAGCCAACCGAGTAGATTTCTTTTTATCCTCGGTCATTGTGAAATGAGAGCCTACCATTAAATTCTTAGCTTCCTTGTGAAGATAAAGATAGCAGAAGAGATTGTAACACTCTGGTCTCCAACACTTACATAACACAATCCAATAATTATCTATCACAACTATATTGCCTTCGGCAACAATATCTTCAAACATATTATTTTCCATACGCTACTTCTTTTTACGACAAGGGCAACTTTCTGCGTGAACAACGCAAACACCATGTTTCGTGTCCACAACCAGATAATCGTGTCCTTCCTCTGTGAATACTGACATACCAATCTTCTTTGCAGGTTCATTGCTATTAGCCAAAGAGCGAATGCCCTCAAAAATCAATGCTCCTACAAACAAACACAAGACAAACCAAACGGCTGACTTAATTAAGTTTAAAATCTTATTCTTCATACGCTACTATTTCTTTCCGTAATACTTCTCTGATAAGCCGTTGAATCGCTCATAGTTCGGCAACTTGGGAGAGATTTCAAACTTCATCGTTGTAACATCATATCCTCTATCAGTCATTTCTTTGACAAACTCTTTGGTGAAGACCTTATCGAAAAGATAATGAGCATCTGTTTGAGTCATAAACCCTAGAGGATGATAAGCACCAATGCAGTTCTCTTTCTTATCCCAATATGCCGTTAGCTTATCTTTCTTTTTAAGAATCATACGCTACTTCTTTTTATCGAATTTATTACCAACAATTGACCATTCAGAACAGTGAGCAATAGCTGTAAAAGAAAAATTAATATTCCCAGTAACATCTGAACATTTAAAACCACATAAAGAATCATCCCATTTTACTGTGGCTACCCTTTCAAAGTGTGGGCTACTTATAATATCACCTTCCCAAATCTCATTTCCTTCACAATCTTTCAACCCTGTGAACATACAGACTGTAGAAGGGTCAACGTCAGTTATACCATCTTTTATATGGTCTCCTCCTATACATACCCTATTCCCAAGACGTACTAAATCGCCCTCAAACCATTTTCCTGAGTTGAGCTGCTTTGCCTTGAATTTTATGTTTTCGATTTCCATAAGCTATAATTTTAAATAAAATAGTTATCGAGCTGCCATTTACTGATATTTATGTAGCCGAATGTGGCATATATCATTATTCCTATAAATGGATTATAATCAACTCTGTAATCACAGCCCTTTACAAACGTAACACCATTTATAATTGTGTCGCAAATACAAGTAACCTTTCTCATTTTTTTATCTATACAAGTTCGACAGGTTCATCGGTAAAAGACAATTCTCTTCCAATGAGTTTCTTGATAGTTCCTTTGGGAAGACCAACAGAGTTATTACAGATAGGATTCATCATCCAATATCTATCACCATATCTTGTTGGTTTACTTTGGCAAACCCTTTCTTCGCCACTAAATCCTACACATACCCATGCCATAACTATTCCTCCACTTTTACGCCAAACGGAAGCCCGTCGGCAAATGTGTAATGTTCCATAATTTCATCTAAAACGAATCCACTGATACCATTTATATAAACTTCTTCTTCGTTAGCGATAATAGAAGTAATTAAGGAATGATGCTCACCTTCCTTTCCTTTTATCCACCCGAATGGCTGATGCTTTTGCATCTCTGCCCAGCACTCTTCTGCGTCCTTAAATGGGCGGTAGGTAGTCTCTGGCTTGATGCGATACTCTGTATGTTTCCAAAACTCAATCTCCTTCATTTCCGTCCAATCATTCGGAGTATCTGTACCTTCTATAAAATTTGGTTTTGTCCTACACTCAATCACCCTTCCTTCTGCGAAAGCTTGCAGAATCTGATAAAATTCTTTAGCTTGATTTCTGTCCATAATTTAGTCCTCCATTATAATTCTTCATACATTTTTTTATGTTGTTCTAAACTCTTTGTAAGTCTCTCAATAGCCATATCTTTCAATTCTTTAAAAGATATGAACCTAAAAATGGAAGTTCTTTCTCTCCAACAGCTTTGTCCATCAGACAATGTGATGGTTTCTTCTGTTGCATCTATTGCATCATACCAATACTTAAGAACTTTCTTTTCTTCTTTAATAATACTTCTTAAGCATGTAGCTTTGTTGTAAATTTCTTCTGTCATACTTAATCCTCCAACTTATCAATAGGTTTCCAATGAGTGATAATATTACCATAGAGCTTGTTGTATCTAAAGCTATTGCCTACATCAATGTATTTGTCTCTTGAATCAATCCATACTTCCGTAGGTTTTACTTTGCTACAAACTTCCACATTCTCGTTATAAGGAGGCAACTCATCCTCAACAGATACCCAGTCTGACTTTCCTAACTCTATCAAAGCATCATGCAATAAGCTATTTGCCTTTCTCAAAGGAGCATTATGCTTATCGCTTCCAAACTCCAAGCTATCAATATTGCTGCTGATAACTTCTTGTATCAGCTCTTTAACTTTCTTCTTATCCATAATCACTTTGATTAAATATTATTTCTTACACATCCTCCAACTCTTTAAGTGCATCATGCAAATTGATAATCGCTTTTTCAAGTTCTTTCTGTCTGCCTTCTATTATCTTTGTCTTTTCATCAAAGATAGCAGAACAGGCATATACAGAAGCTACTTGCATTACAGCATATTGTATTTTCTCAATAGCTTTTTCTTTACTCATTTCTTATTCTCCTTTGCCTTTTTAAGATAAAATTCTCTCCAATCTTCAAAAGTCCAATCTCTTGTGTTATGAGTAAGATTGAAAACTTCCGTATCTTTCTCTAACTGGAATAACAGCCAAGCATAATCTTCATATCGCTGTCTTAGCAATCTCTTGCGACACAATCTTACATGCTTGTATAACTTATAATCAGCGGTTGCAGCATCAAAGATTATTTTACCTACTATTGCCAACAGATAAGCAGATATAACACCTAATGCAATCCAACCTAATATTGTAATTACTAAGTCCATATTCTCTTCTTTTTTACCCTCTCCCTGTTGCCAAGGAGAGGGCGGTTAGTCACTCTATCTCCAAGCGTAAATTGCTGTATAATTACCTTTGCACCCAGTATCAAATCTATGGGAATAATAATACTTAACAGCAGCGCAATCAAATCCCCAATTGTGCTTTGCAATTAATGTGTAAACTTCACTATCTCTTGTAGCGCGCCCCTTTTCATCGAATAATGCCAAATAGAGAGGGTCATTATCATCACATCTATATGGGTCAAACGGTTTAATGAAGTTACCATCTTTATCAAAGCAGTCTTTAATTTTCATTTTCTTCATATTACTTATATTTATGTCCTATAAGGATGGTTAGTTACTCAGTTACTTTCCCAAAGTCTATAAGTCTTCTTTTGATTTCAGAAGGAACATAAACATGGTAGTCTTCAATGCCATCAAAATCACTGACAATATCAAAATTGTGTTTATATAATAAAACTTCCAATTTATGTGATATTTCGTAAAATTCTACATCAAATACATAATCATATATTTCATCGTCTGAATCAATTACATATCCCGCAAGATGATATTTTTCTTTTACTATTTTATGGAATCTTTTACTATAGTATTCGTTTAATCTTTTAACTATATTGGTGGTAAGACCATATAATCGAGCTTCGACATTTGACCACCACATGTCTCCATTTCCACAAATACCAAATAGAAAATTATAAGTTCTCTTTTTTCTTATATCGCCTTTATTTGCTTTATAAGACTCTAAACTTTTTATCAAGTTATCTATTCCCTCAGGATTATCAGCTTCCTTGATAAGTTTAGCTTTTTCGATTATTGCATCTATTTCCATATTTTATATGTTTTATTAAATTGTGACTTAGAAACTGAATCATCAGAAGATTTCTCTTTATTAAATTCTAATGATTTTAAAATTTTTAATGCTTCTTCACTAGGTTGAGAAGTGCTATCTTTACTAGTTGAAGAACTAATAGAGTTAATTGAAGCATCAGTTTTACTAAGTGTACAAGAATTTCCTCCCATAAGAGAATTTCCATATTCGAATAATTCATTCTTAGAAGGATATCTTCCGTACTTATGGTAATAATCACTCTGAAGAGTACATAGTCGCCAATGTGCTAGCCACGGTCCCATGCTTCCGGATTCACTTCCTATTTTATCAATATAATCTTCAAATGCTCCCATTTTATACTTTTTTAGGTACAAAATATCTGTTATTTAATGCTAATTCTTCAAGCAAATACTTTACATCATCAGCTACCAATTTAGCAACTTCTTTTGATGAAATTGAAGGATTCGCATCTAATCTTCCTTGAAGTGCCATTAGAGTATAATCGTGTATATATATATTTATTACATGCTTAAAATCCTCATAGCTATTTTCCGTAATAGCTTTCAAATCACTTAGCCAAATAGCTAATTGTCTATGTTCTAAAGAACAACCTTCATTACAATTTTCTTGTTCTTTAGCTACCTTCTTACAATGTTCTATTGCTTCATCTAGTGTCATATTATTTATATTTAATCCCATAAGGGATGGTTAGTTATTCTTTTTTCGGCTTAATACCCCATGCAAGGCATCCAAATCTAACATCAGTACTAATGTTTGAGCCATCAAAAACTCTCTCTTCTCCTCCAATAGACGTTAGGGTAATACCTATAGGCAATGAAGGATAGAGATATAGCGGAATCAAACGAAGTCCTAGAGTGTTTTTCTCGTTGGCAACCTTCTTATCAAATTCCTCCTTTGTAAGGTGTCCCTTGTCTAATGCAGATTGTAAACAAGAAATTTCTTCCTCAATATCTTCTTCGGATTGCCAACTTCCAAAATGCAAAGCCTTACATTGACTTTCCGTAAGAGCATTCCAATCAATGTCTTTCTTAAATTGTTCTTGAACTTTTTTCCAAGCATCATTGAGACTTTCCTTTTTAAATTCTTCGTCCCACTTTTTATATACTTGGATACACGCAATTTGATTTGCGAGCCATTTTAAAGTATTACTAACTTTGTCTTCTAATGAAATTTGTTCCATATTACTTATATTTATATCCTTTTCAGGATTGTTAGTTACTAAATCTCATCAAACTCTTTCTGAAATCTCAGTTTTGTTTCATTCAGAAGCTGCTTGAATTTTGTTTTAAACTCTTCGTCACACTCTGAAAGCCCACAAATAGCATCAGCAAGACTACTACGCATTGATTTTGGAGACAAATTTAAGAGTTCATTTACTTTAGGAATTAAACTCTTGGCTAAGATATTTGCTCTTCCCACATTTCTTGATATGTATTGCAAGTAGTCTTATCGAGCATAGCGTTCATGTTGTAGAGCTTTCTATTACAGAATATTCTTGAGAAAGCAAGAACCTCTCCGTTGTCGTTACGTGGAACTTCGCTAGCAGGGTGAAGCAATCCCTTTAATAGCTCATTGATACCCCACTTAGCACCTGCTATAAATATGGCTCTCATTAACTTATCTTTAAGAGATATTCCGTTGTTAATTTTAAATGCAGCTTCTTCTATTTTCTTATCGTCTATCATAACTTACTTCTCCTTTAAACGTTCTATTAATTTATCTGCGATTTTGATGGCAGAATTAACAACACTGTCATACGTAGAGTTAGGACGTTGTACAAGACCTGCTGCAACATCTTTTGCTATCTCATATCTTCTCTGCTCCCAAATGTTTTCTTCGTTATCATTATTCTGGGTAAAGCTTGAACAAAGTATTACATCCTCCTCATTTTGATTGGGTCTTTTGCTACAAAAAAAATATCTGGAGCAGTAACTACATAATCCTTTCATCCCTCACCTCCTTTCCACTCACCAGTCGTTCCTAGTAGATGTGCTGTCTTTTCGTTGTAAGGAATACATTGATTCCAACCACAACCATTACAACAATAATAAGAATCGCTATCTTTATAGCCAAACAAACTTACTTGCCATGCTTGGCTTTCAAAGTCTCTGATAAGCACCTTATCAAATGGTTTTAGCTCAACCTTTGGCTTCAAATCCACAATCTGTTTCTTCTCAGCATCCCAAGCCTTGCCTTTCTTTGCGAGAGCGTCAAAGAGCTGCTGTTTCTCTTCTTCTGTAGCAAATCTATACTCTTCAGATGATTCCACCTCATCGGCAAACAATAATCCAACCATTTCATTTAGAGAAACATAGAAACTAAGGGTATGCTTATAAATCTTTCGGCATATTGCTACTGATTTTCCATATACCACTATATCCCCATCCTTGAACTCAAGCTGCTTTTCAATCTCCAAAGTTTCAAGATTGAGTTTGCCGTCCAAGTGTTCCTCAATGGTTTTGATGTAAGTCAGAGCAACATCATCGGTTGCTTTCTCAAATACAGAAGTTAACATTTTGGTTTCTTCTTTATTATAATCTTCTACGTTACATTCTTTCCAAAGATAATGCTTACCTTTAAATCTTGTGTAGGTATCATCCTCAAACTTTTCAAAGATAATATGCACATTATCTTTACTAACCAAGACATCGCCCTTCTGCCAACCGAACTTGCGCCAATCACGCATTTCCTTTGAAGGAAGGAGAATCTGTAAACCATCAAAACATCCTCTTACAGTACCAAATTCGGAATAACCACGATGGCAAGTAGTATTATTATCAGTCTCATTCGTGCACCAAACTACTGTTTCTGTATCTGTAGTACTGATAGTATCTAACTCTACATCTATATTATGCAACCAGTCATACAACTTAGTTCCTTGCGGTTTATCCTTTAAAATAGCCGCTATATTAATTTTTGTCTCCATATCACTTCACTCTTTTAAATTGAACATTCTTTCCGTCTTTTCTGTCGATTGCGGCACAACAAATATCTTTGCAGATATTTTCATAAATATTGCTGCTTATCTCGTCAAAGAAGCAACCATTACATTCTTCTGTCTCGCTTTCAACCACCTTCAAGACGATTTCTGAGCCTATAGGTAAATCTTCCATACGCTTAATTTCTCATTATGTGACATTTGATAACCTTATGAACCATATTTGGCTGCGATTCATTGAAATTCTTAATGAACTGACGCTCCATTTCCTTTGGGAAGATGGGCTTTATCGGCTTCGGCATAGTGAGAATAGCTTGAATCTTTGCCCCCCCATCCAAAGTAAGCAGACATCTACGACTAATTTTCTCAAATAACATTTTTGTATCTCCTATATTTAAACGTTAAACAAAATCTTAGTTTTTTATAATCTAATTATATACCACGATAGAAGCGAAGCGAGCCGAAGGCGAGCCTTCCATTACCTCATAGGTATTAGCATACACCCTACAGACTACCCCTCCCTTGATATAAGTATAGTTATTGAGTATCATATCCTTTATATAGTCAATAGAGGATAAAAAACGTTTTTCTATGTTTCTGTATTTGCATAAAATCTCGTTTTTGACCGCGAATTTTACCAAATCAAAAGCTTTTTGTACGCTTACGCTTAACTTCTCAGCTATATACTTATATGATATACCATTCTCTCTAAACTTATCGCCGTAGCCAAAACGATTACAAACCTTCTTAGCCGCCTTCAACTCTTTTAAGCCTTTAGGGTGCTTAGACTGCTGAATCATTTGCTTAGCGTAATTCTTTCGATTCTGTACATCAATGATAAGCATAGCAGATAAGGTATCTTCTATGAACTTTACATTCTGTGCATAGGCATTCTTTTTAGAATCATTCCTTGAAATAAACTCGATATTAGGAACGAGGACGTTCCTGTGAGAGGTATGACTTTTTAGAGACTTGAAGACGGGGCAACGATTATTCTTGCCCGTGAACTCAACCAAGCCCAGAGCCTTCAATGTATCAATACGCTTGCGGACAGCACAGGCACTTACTCCCGTGATTTCGTGAAGCTTATTGATGCTCCATCTTTGCACGGCAGAAGACTTGACCCTTGTCTTTATGAAAAGGGAAAATGCAATTGCCTTCCTTAGTTCTGGATTGCAATACATATTGTTCAATATCTTTCTGCGTATCTCCATTTTACAGATGCTTTAAAAAGTCAAGAGCAGCAAAGAAATGGGGATTCTCTGCTGCTCCGTATTTAGTAGCCTTGCGGCTCACGTAAATCCAAAATCCTACACATTAGAAAGTTCCCCATAAACTCGCTAAGTGATAGTGTTCTATCTTAAACACACCGCAAAATTAATAAAAATCTGTCAAATAACCAACTTTTCTATTAATAAATTTAAAATAATTAATAGTTTCTATTCGCTTTTTAATAGATTTTTATAACTTCGCATTATATTTTCTATTAATAACCAAATAATAAGTAATAGCGTATGATATACAATCAATATCAGCAGTACGAACTCTCCGACCGCATTATGCAAGCGGTATGTGAGGTAGGCAAGGTTACGTTCATGGAACTTTGCTCTGCGGTGAAGACCGTCAAGCTCAACACTCTTAGAGGACTATATTGCCTCATAAGCCGTGATTATTGCATTCACCCCGACCGCTCGGCTCGCCTACTCTGCCGCACCAGAGCAAACGTAATCAACCAAGCACGAAAGTATATGCAATACGTTCAGTCAAAGGATAAGTACACCTTATCTATATATAACCAAATCGTAGAACTCTTAAAAAGTAACAAAGAATGAAAAGAACAGATTATGAGCTGACCTTGCCCGACCAGCTCTTCCCAACGGACAATGACCTAGAGATTCCGATACTTGATATTGATATGCAAGCAAAGGAGTGTCAGTCACCCTTCCTTTGCTTCGGCGAACAGAAGAGCACCTTCAACCTCAATGGTGAAGGCTCTTTGCACTTCTATACCGATGATTACCGCTTCTCAGCTATCTACGAGCACCCTGAGAAGATATTGCAGCATCACCCTGCCGTTATCGTTGAGCCGAACTTCTCCCTATATAATGAAATGCCCGTATCTTTCGGCTTGCAGGCTATCTACAAGAAACGTTGGATTGCCCGTTGTATGCAAGGTAAGGGTATCGGTATCTTCGTTGACCTCAACGTGGCGCAGAAGTTCTATCGCCTCAATATGATTGGCGTACCTCGTGGATGGCGTGCCTTCGCTACCCGTGGATATTCGGATAGACTGAATAACCTCGCCTTTGAGTATTCCATCGCAAGCGATTGGGCAGAGGGCAAAGAGCCGCTATTTGTTATCTACGGCGGCGGTGCTGAGTGTCGGCGGTTCGCCCAGACCCATAGAGGTTGCATCTATATCAACCCCGTTGTTACTACAAAGAAGCAGCTTGCCGCCTTGCAGAAGATTCACGAAGGTGTTGCCTTTATCGGAGAAGAGTTCTCTGTTAAGGCGCAGCTTGATAAGCTCACCCCTTTCTCCAAGCAGATTGAGGATTTCCGAACAGATAATGTCTCTAAACAGATTGAGGAAAAGTAAGATTGTTTATGCGAGATATGGCATTTATTTGCTGTATCTCGCTTTCTTTTGTATCTTTGCATCAGCAAAACGGAAATTGTGGAATATAGGTTCTGAAGTGTCATAACAATATGTATTAGTTAAGATTTGGTTAATTGAAAATAATAGTTAGTTATTAGTCTATAAGCAGCCGCCTGTGATAGGTAGCTGCTTTTCTTATATATAAGAGGTATAATATTTTATGATAACTTCAAAGGCTACTCATTATATGGGTAGCTTTTTTATTTGTTTACACACAATCTATTATTTTCTATTAAAACCCGAATAATCTCCGTAACTTTGCAAATAATAATTATTAAATAATAAAATTATGGCAAGAGAAAAGAGAATCTCACAGAACCCATCCATCGCAAAGGATGAGCTTCTTGTAAAGCTGGGTTTTCGTGAAATGATTGACATTACAAAGCTCCTCTATAATGAGGGGCAGATTGATGGCGTTCCAAAGAACCCTCGCTACTTAAAGGAGAGCGAGCACGACAAGCTCGTCAAGTCACTCGCCGATAGCCCAGAGTTCTTAGAGTACAAGCCTTTGATGGTTTATGGCTTGGAGGATGGTACATACGTCACCATCTGCGGTAATATGCGCCTCAGAGTGGCTAACGAGTTACGCATCGGTGGAAATACGAACTTCGATAAGCTGCCTTGTTTCGTATTGAAGACCGATACCCCAATTCAGAAAATCAAGGAGTATGCTATCAAGGATAACGTGCAAGCTGGTAATTGGGATTGGGATGAGCTTGCGAATGGTGAGTGGGAAACCGATGATTTGCAGAATTGGGGCGTTGATTGCTCTTTTCTTAATACCGATGAGGATGATACCGATATTGATGAGCTATTCGAAGATGCTCAAAATACCGAGAGTAAAGTTAAAGATATTAAGCTCTCCGTCCATATTCCACAAGAGTTGGAAGATAAGGTAGATGAGATTAAGGAGATTATCAAGTCTGCCGTCTCCGAATACGATGGTGTGGAAATAAAATAACAGAGATATGGAAGTCTATCTTGCGTGGGAGGCTTACTGGAAATCTTAGTAAGTTTTGGAAAAGTGTTAGTATGGAATTATATATAGCAGGGACTTTAAGCAGACCCTATGTTTATGAAAAGGCTATGGAAGTTTTTTTAGCAGGTGAACACCCAGTAAAGAACGGCAAGGATGCCGATTGGGAAGGATTAAATATATTGGAAACTTACTATTATCTACAGAATAATAAAGAGTTTCCTCGATTGATAGGCAATTTTCAGAATTTCCTATTAGATAGTGGTGCTTTCACATTTATGTCGGGAGCAGGTGTAGTTAACTTCGACAAATACGTGGAAGGATATGCTGCATTCATTAAGAAGTGGAACGTAAAGAACTTCTTTGAGCTTGATATTGATTCCGTTGTTGGTATCAGAGAGGTTGAAAGACTTCGTGAAAAGCTCGAAAGATTAAGTGGACGTAAGCCTATCCCCGTTTGGCACAAGTCACGAGGAAAAGAGTATTTTGTTGAAATGTGCAAGAATTATCCTTATGTGGCTATCGGTGGTATCGTAACCAAAGAAATACCTATCAATAAATATGAGAAGTTATTTCCTTGGTTCGTAAAGACAGCACATAAATATGGCTGCAAGATACATGCCCTTGGATATACAAATATCAGAGGATTGCATACGTATCACTTTGATTCTGTGGATTCTACAGCTTGGCTTTATGGCAATATGAGCGGTTCTATATATAAGTTCAATGCCAAGAACGGAACTATGGATAAAACCAAAGCACCTGAGGGCAAGAAACTTCGCTCAAAGTTGGTTGCTGCACATAATTTCGGCGAGTGGGTACGCTTTATGAAGTACGCCCGTGCAAGATTATAAAAGATAAATATTTAAATTTTAATTAGTTATGAAAGATTCATTGATTATTGTATCAGGAGGTATGGACTCAGTAACTCTCCTGCATGAGAAGAAAGAGAGCATTGCTCTTGCTATTTCTTTTGATTATGGCTCTAATCATAATCAGAAGGAGATTCCTTTTGCTAAGTTGCATTGTGAGCGACTTGGTATCAAGCATATTGTTATTTCACTTGGCTTTATCCACGACTACTTTAAGTCGTCTCTCCTTGAGGGCGCAGAAGCTATCCCAGAAGGTAATTACGATGATGAGAATATGAAATCAACCGTAGTTCCTTTCCGTAACGGCATTATGCTCTCTATCGCTTGCGGCATTGCTGAGAGTAATGGATTGAAGAAGGTGCTTATTGCTAACCATTTCGGCGACCATGCTATCTATCCAGACTGCCGCAAGGGCTTCATTGATGCCATGTCAGAGGCAATGAAGAATGGTACTTACGAGGGTATTACCATTGATGCTCCTTATACCAATATTACGAAGACAGATGTTGCTCGCCACGGCAAGAAGCTTGGTATCAACTACGCTGAAACTTGGAGCTGCTACAAGGGTGGTGAGAAGCATTGCGGTAAGTGTGGAACTTGTATGGAACGCAAGGAAGCTCTCCGTGATGCTGGTATCTCTGACCCAACTGAATACGAGGATGAGTAAGGCAAGTGGAGGTACACGAAACTATTCGGGTAATCCTAAGACGATGGCTAAGAGAGAATCAGAATTTCAAGCCATCGTCTCTACGGGCAACTATAAAGATAGCTACTTTGATAAAAGCGGCGGTTATTATGTGGTACATAACAACCATAATAAGATTGCTGACCCGAATACCAATAAGGAAATGTATGCCGCAGAAGTTCTTGCTAAAAAGGGTTATCGTGTATATTTGATGAGCGAAATGTCGTATATAACGGGAGCGAAGAAGACTGATGGCTTCAAAGAGCACGCCGTGATGGATATGAAAACCATTAACTCGGCGAGTGCCTATAAGGTAGAGAATGCATTGAAGAGTGCTGCAAAGCAAGGGGCAGAGGTTGCTATCCTCATACAGAATAACAAGGCTATGACAAAGGAATATGTCAAAGACCAGATTTCTATGTATCTCACTCATGCAAAAGGAAATGAAAGAGGTAACTTAAAAGAAGTTATTGTTGTTGGCTTATCAGGCAATGTTCATCGCCATAAGTTATAAGACAAAGAATAGCAAAGCAGGTACACCTCTTTGCCTTTGAAGAATAAGCGTGAAATCGAGCAGCCAGTGTACTGACCCACCCGATTTATTCTTCTCGGTCGCAAAATTAAGAATAAAAATTGAAATAACAAAATAAAAGAAAGGAAAATTATGTATTACGTTTCAAAAAGAATGGAGATTGCGGTTTCACATAAGCTGACACTCTCTTATGAAAGCAAGTGTGCCAATCTTCATGGGCATAATCTGATAGTTACTGTTTATTGTAAGGCAAAGGAGCCTAACAAAGATGGTATGGTGATGGACTTCAAGCATATCAAGCAGAAGATTCACGGCTACCTCGACCACGGCAACCTCAACGAGCTTTTGCCTTTCAATCCTACTGCTGAGAATATCGCCAAATGGATTGTTGCTCAGTTCCCAGAGTGCTACAAGGCACAGGTACAGGAGAGTGAAGGCAATATCGCCGTTTATTGTGATGATAATAAGATTGACGGAAAGGAGGCACTCTAATGGCTAAGTACAAGGTAAACGAAATCTTCTACTCTATCCAAGGTGAGGGAAGACATGCAGGCAGAGCGGCTATCTTTGTCCGCTTCTCGGGTTGTAATTTAAAGTGTCCTTTCTGTGATACTGATTTTAAGAAGTATGAGGAAATGGGAGCTATTGATATTCTGAATAAGATTCAGTTGCTCTCACCTAATTGTAAATTCGTTGTCTTCACGGGCGGTGAGCCTACATTGCAAGTGGATGAGGAGCTTACTACCCTTCTCCAAAATTGGGGCTACTATATTGCTATGGAGACCAACGGAACGCACAAGATTCCAGGTGGTATCAACTGGGTTACTTGCTCTCCTAAGTGCTTATTCGTTAAGGGCGCAGAACCTATCATTAAGGTTGCTACCGAGCTGAAGGTTGTCTTTGATGGTGAGCACGAGATTACCGATTGCAATATTGATGCAGATTACTACTACGTTCAGCCTTGTGATACGGGTGATACGAAGAAGAATGCTGATATTCTGAAACAGACAGTTGCTTTCGTAGAGGCTAACCCTAAGTGGCGACTTTCTTTACAGCAGCAGAAGATTCTCAATGTGAAATAAATCATTTCGCCTATGAGCAAGAATAAAAAGAAAACCAAGACAAAGTATCGTCCTATCTGCTTTTATTGCGGTGGGAAACTTTGTTGGGATTCATCGGGTGACCGCAGCGAGGATGATGATTCCGTAGTGGATTACTATCATTGTATGCAATGCGGTACTTCTTATGAGGTATATGAGCCTAATGAGGAGGAGAAACAAGATTATAAAGAATATTGGAAAGGTAAATAATATGGCTAAGATTACAAAAGAAACAGCAGAGAATCATATCAAAGAACTCTTGGAGTATATCGGTGAAGACCCTAACCGCAAGGGCTTAGAGGGCACACCTGACCGCATTATCAGAATGTGGAAAGAGATATTCAGAGGTTACGACCCATCACAGAAGCCAAAGATTACCACCTTTGATAACAATGATGACGGCATCGTCTATGATAACATGGTTATCGACCAAGGTGATTTTCATTCTAATTGCGAACATCATTGTGTTTGGTTTTGGGGCAAGTATTGGTTCGCATATATTCCGAACCCAAAGGGCAAAATTATCGGTATCTCTAAGATTGGTCGTGTAGTTGATTACTGTTCCGCTCGCTTACAGATACAGGAGCGATTGGTACATGACATCGTAGATATGCTGAAAGAGGCTCTTGGTAGCGAATATCCACCACTTGGTATTGCTCTCGTTATGAAGGGGCATCATTCTTGCAAAGAGTTCAGAGGCGCAAAGAAGAAGGGCATTATGACCTCTTCTTACCTTGAAGGTGCTTTCAAAGACGACCCACAAGTGAGGGCTGAGTTTATGAACCTCGTAAATGGTGATAAGTATGAAGGTTAAGTCAGTCAAAACAAAAATCTTGGAGGAAGTAGGTTTCCTGCTTCCTACCAAGAAGCTTCTTTCCTCTAAGGAAAAGGTTGAAATCATGGAGCAGTTCTTGATGATGCCAGCGAGCCAGATAGTGACTTTGCAACAAGATGGACGTAAGTCATCTTTTGTACAACAGATAGCAAAGCTGCTCTATAATAATAATCTTGGAGAGTACTTTAATGTACTGAAAATGTGCCGAGATATGGCAGCAGAGGAAGAAGAAAATAAAGGTGCTTTTCTTAAATAAAAGCTATTGTTGGGAATAAATTAGGAATAAAAGTTATTAATATGCCATTATCAAGAGATGAAAGCAAGCGTAAAAAACAGCTTGCAAACCTTGAAAAAGGTAAGTTTAAAAAAGGTGGAGTTGGCAACCCCAAGGGCAGACCACCAAAGCCTAAGACGATGTCATTATTCATCGAGGAAATGAAGGAGAAGGGCTATGAAGTGCCTTCCTCTCAGATTATCGCAGAGTCTTTTCTGTATATCGCTACGCTGCCCGAAGACGAATTGAAGGCGGTGTTGGCTGATAAGTCACGCCCGATGATGCAACGCATTATTGCCAAGGGAATACTTGACAAGAAAGGACTTGATGTGCTCGAAAGAGTTATTGATAGAGCTTACGGAAAGATTCAGCGCATTGACCTTACAAGCAAGGGTGAGCAGATTAAGCAAGACCCATTGCAAGTACATGTTGTTACCAATAATGAAGAGTATCAGAAGATTCTCGCTGAGATTCAGAAAGAGAAGGAAAAGAAGGATGCAGAGCCAGACAGGACAGCAGAATAATAAAAGAAGCAAATAAAGGATAATAGAGATATGCCGCACGTATATTTAGCAAAGAACTACATGAGGGTAAAAGCAGCGAAAGAAGCAGGATTCACAACTTGCTCTCTTCAAGGCTCAAGTCGTAGTGCCAAGACGTATAGTGTTGTGCAGTTTCTTTGTATGCTTTGCTTCAACTATGCTGGAACGACCGTTTCCATCATTCGTGCTGGTATGCCTTCCATTAAACGAACTGTCTATCGTGATTTCAAGGATATAATGCTCAACTTTGGTTGGTGGGATGATAAGTGCATGAATAAATCGGAGTTCGTTTATACTTTCCCTAACGGCTCTTGGATTGAGTTCTTCTCCACCGATAACGAGCAGAAGGTGCGTGGTTCTAAGCGTAAGATACTTTTCGTAAATGAGGCGAATGAGCTTTCTTTCATCGAATGGCAGCAGCTTCAGATGCGTACCACGGAGTTCTCTATCCTTGATTATAACCCTTCCTTCTCAGAAGACCATTGGATAAATCAGGTAAACGAAGAAAAAAGCACTTATTGGTTTATCTCCACTTATAAGGATAATCCTTTCCTTGAGCCAAAGGTTATCGCTGAGATTGAGAGCCTTAAATGGAAGAATCCGAGCCTTTGGCGTATTTATGGTTTGGGATTGCGCTCTATGGTTGAGGGCTTGATTTTTAAGAATGTAGTCATTGATGATTATATTCCTATTCAAGCGCACAGACACCGATACAGAGGTATTGACTTCGGGTACTCCAATGACCCTACGGCGATTGTTGATGTGTATATCTACGGAAAGATTATCTATATAGATGAAATATGTTATCAGACAGAAATGCTTGCTTCTGATATTATCAGAGTATTGAAAGAGGATAAAAAAAATATTGAGGTAATATCAGAGAGTGCCGACCCTCGTCTGATAGATGAAATCTATAATGCTGGTATTGATATAAAACCTGTAAAGAAGTTCAAAGGTTCTATTCAAGCTAGTATTATGAAGATGCAAGAATACACAATTCATATAACAAAACGCTCTACAAATGTAAGAAGGGAATTTAATAATTATACCTACCGCCAAGATAAGGAAGGAAAGTGGCTTAATGAGCCTATAGATATGTATAATCACGCTATAGATGCATGCCGATATGTTGTTATGGAGAAGTTGTTGGGCGATTATGGCAGCGGAATGCAAGCCGCCGACATTCTCGGTCTGATGGGTTAAAATCGAAATGCTTATGAAACGAATATATGATAAACAGCCAAGGGAGCATCATCGTAAACGCTCCCACTATAATAGCAGAGGAGTAGCCAAATTATCCTTTGATAATGAGAAGGCAGCCGCAAGATACATAAAGAAAAAGCGGCTGCTCGGTTACTCCGCATACCTTTGCAACGAGTGCAATCATTGGCACATTGGAAGACAGCCGAAATAGGCGTTTTTCTTTTGTTTACACAGGGTTTCTTCTTCATGCCTATATAAGTTATATTATTACTAACTTTGCCCTTGTTATAACAAAAAATATTCATATATGAGAGCAATAGAACAGATAGTAGCAATACAAGATGCGAACACAGTCCGCTCGGTATTGACAGCAAGAAAGAAAGGCTTTAAGACATCACTGAGTGTGCTTGAAGAACAATGGAATCCATCAAAGCATAAAATCTTTGATGAGGATTTCCGTCCTAAGAAACGAATCAAAGTACCTACGGGTCAGTATGACCCTATTACACAGAAACCGATTTACAAGGATAAGAAGGTTGAGCCAGTAAGAATCGCTATCCCTGCTCAGAAGTCAATCGTAAATCTTACTGTGGGTTTCTTGTTTATGAATGCCGTTACCTATAAAGCTACGGCACATGGTGTTGATATAAAGAAGATGAACGATAAGCAGCAGAAGCTATATGACGGCATCATGCATTGCTATCACGATAATAAGATGAAGTACTTCGATAAGCGACTTGCCCGTACCCTCTTCAAGGAATGTGAGTGCGCCGAGTTATGGTATATGCCAACAGACGCAGAGGGAAAGCTTCGAGGCGAAATCCGAGTTCAGTTGCTTTCACCTTCAAACGGCGATAAGCTCTACCCTCATTTCAACGATTTCCATATCATGGACGGCTTCGCTCGAGAGTACTATGTATATGATGAGCTTGGAAAATCTGAGCTACATTTTGATGTATATACAGATAGATTGTGCTATCAGTACACTAATATTGATGGCGCAGGTTGGAAGCTTATTTCTGCCCTACCTCATGGCTTCACCAAAGTGCCTGTCGTTTACTATAGACAAGACCAAGCTGAGTGGGAAGATGTTCAATGGGCTATTGATAGAGTGGAGACCTGTATTTCAAATTGGGGTGATACGAATGACTACTTCGGCACGCCTAAATATTTATTTTTCCGTATCTTCTTATATATCAGACATTTATAACACTTAACCACTTTCCGTGTGCAAAAAACGTGAATAAAAGTAAACGAAAATAGTTATTTTTAGCGAATTTCACGCCTAACGGGTTATCCCTAGAAAACCTTATAACTTATCATCTGAAACGAGAAAACCGCTCCAGCAAAGGAAATACCGCTCCAGCGTTCTTCGTCTGCTTCGTGCCGTGCTCTTATTCTGTTTACACTTTGTTTTTGTTTCTGTTTTCTGATTGAAAGAAAATGAGTATCTTTGCAAACGAGAAGAAGGGGCGTTGTTTATCGCTTGCCATGAGGACGTGCGAATAATAGTACCACGTTTCAAGCCTCTTCTTTTTACGTAACTACATAATTTTCAAGTATTTATTTGCAAAAGAAAAGCCACCTCGGATATTCATTATCCTTGGTGGCTCGTCTTCTTATATATCTGTATCTTCGTTTATGACAGCAAACGGAAATACCACTCTATCATCTGTTTTTTATCTGATATTTACAGAAAGGCGCACATTATCGCCAATAATCTTTTGCAATCTTTCTAAGGTCGGCAATATCATCCTTGATGGCAAACAAATTTGCAGTATTCTTATTGATTGCTTCCAACTGCTGTAATCCTTGATACTGAATATCTCGCATTTCAGAAATATTATTATATGTCTGCTCAGCATAGATGCGCAAGAAAGAAACATCAACTGCGATAGCCTTACGAACCTCATTACCCTGCTCTATAGAAATCTGCATAGCATAAGAGATACCGATAAGGCTGCTTGCTTGGTCTGCGGTAATTGCTTCGATTGCCTTGCCTGTTGCCGTCTGCTGAGATTGCGAGTTTTCGCCCGTGTAGCCCGTAATCTGTGCCCAATGATTTCGTTCCTCAATACCTTGCTCAACTATCTTATCATATTCCTCCTTCAACTTGTCAATATCGTCCTTTGTGAGCGTTCCCTCTTGCATCTTCGCTCCCCATTTCTCATATAACTTTTTTAAGTCGGTATTAATCAACTTTTCCAAGCCATATCTAATAACCGATTTTTGCATCATTTCGGCAAAGTCGTTAGAAAAGTCCTTTGCCGAACTTTGCATATCCATAAGTTTTGAAACGAAATCGTCCCTCATTGAGGAGAAGGAGATTTGTGTTAAGCTCTCGTTTATCTGCTGAGTGAGTTCTTCCAACTTGTCGGCTTGGTCGATATAATCATCCAACTTGTCGGCAACTGAATTACCATAACCGCCCTTGCCCGTGTCTTTGATACGTTCCCAAATATCAACCGCACCGCCTCGGAGTTTCTTCATCTCCTCGGGTGTCAAGTCCCAAAGATTGCCGCTAAAATTATCTTTGCCAGTAATCTTCTTTATGCGGCTTATCTCATCATCTGAGAAACCATTCCAATAATAGTTCCAAGAGTGGTGAGAACCGTGATAGCCAGCCTGTTCTTGTGCTATCTTTTTATAGTTCTCGTTTTGCTCTTCTTGCAATTTGTACGCCTCTTTGTACGCTTCAACGGACTTCGCTCCACTTGAGTTCTTCATCGTGTCGTTTAAGTCCTCGATTGATTGTTGCAAACTCTTGTTTCTGTCTGAAAGGTTATTGATTGCTTCCTCTACCTTCTCGGCATTTGAGTTCGTAAACCATTGGCTCATACCCTTTGAAGAAAGCGCACCAAGAGAAAGGACGCTTCCGAGTTTGCCCGTGATATTATCAAGAATACCACCGATTCCGTTTATAAGTGAGCCTCCAATCTGTTCAATAAACTTGCCGCTGAAAATGTTATCTATCAGCCCGTTTATTGCACTTAACACGGTATCAATTAAGCCTCCAGCGATTCCACCGATTCCTTGCTCTGCGATTGTATCAAGCAAAGTAAGAACTGCTCCAATAATCTGTGAAATCAAATCCGATTTACCTGCAAACGCTTTGCCAAGTACCTTTCCTATTGTGTCTGTAACTGCTTGCGTTGCCTTGCCGCCATTAACCTTCTGGTCAAAGTTTACAAATGAGTTCCAAACACTCGAAATTGAGCCACTTTTCATATTGTTCAAAAGCGTATCAAGTGAGGTTAAAGTACCGCTAAGTTTCTGCGCTGAGTCGGTTACGTTGCTTTGTGCGCCTACGAGGTTGGCATCAGCATCTGCCAAGGCTTTTCTGTTGTTGTCGTTCTCTATCTGCGCATTTCCGAGTTTTCCCTTTGCATCAAGTTTTTGCATATCGTTTCCGCTCTTCATCGCCTTTTCATAGGCTTCCTGCGCTTCTGCCAAATTCTTACTTGATACATTGAGCTTTTCCTCTGCCTCGTTTCTCTTCTCTAGCTTCTGATTGTAGTCATTAATCAGTTTGCCAAGTTGTGAGAAATTAATATCTTTCCACTTGCTTGTGCCGTACTGATTGGATAACTCATTCATACGGGAAAGAAAGTCCTTTTGCTCTGTGAGTGGCTTTGCTTTGAAGGTATCAGTTTTAGAAAAGTCCTTCATTGTCTTCAAAATATCGGTCATTTGGTCTTTGAGTATTACACCAAATTCGCCAAATACCTTTGCATAGTCAATTTTACTTTCTATCTCGTTGGCTCTAACATTTCCAATTTGCTTCGCCTTCTCAGCTTGCAAAGACTTCACCTTGTAGGTGTCGCCCTGTGATTCAGCCTCCTTTATCTTCGCATCGTATTCCCTAGCGATTGCAAGTTGTTGCTCTTTGAAAGTTCCGTATTCCTTCAGATAGTCATAAAGACTTTGCGTCTTCTGCTTCAACTGCGCCAAGTCGTAAGCGTTCTCCTTTGCTTCCAATGCTTCATATTTTGCGTTTATGAGTGCCTTCTGGTCGCTTGTGAGTGTTACTTTCTTATCCAAGCCGCTAGCATAGAAACCCTCCTTTTTCTTGTTGTCGGGGTTCTTGTCGTATGCTTGTTTGGCTGCTGCGATATTCGTTTGAAGCAAACTCTTTTGCTCTTCCTCGATTGCGTGTTTCTGTTTCTCGTAATCTAGTTTATGCTGAGCCGCTTCCTTCTCGCTTGCGCTTTCAAGTCGTGAAATGCCAGCCTCTTTTTCCGCTATATACAAATCCCACTTTACCTTTTCGGCAGCTGCCAATTTCTTTGCCTCTTGCTCGGCTTCTGTTTCACGGAAATTTCTCTGTTGCTCCTGTAACTGCTTTAACTTGTTTTTGCCGCTGCCATCATCTATAGAGTTAAGATTTCCGATTGCAAGTGCTTCGCCCGTTGTCTTCGCCTTGTTAAGTGCTCTTGTCGTGTTCATCATCTTTGCAACCATCAAACGAACCTCTTTACCCGTATATAAGCCACGGTTTCCGTCAAACTCGGAGTTATGATTGTAAGCCTTCAAGGTTGCCATCATAGCCTTGCCCGCTGAGTTTGAGCCGTATTTCTTCAAGCTCTCTTTATAGATAGCTTGCAAGCGGTCTTGTATGTTCTTTCTTCTTTTGTCATTGTAATCCTTTACAGAAATACCCATTCCGTTAAAGTGATTATCCCACCAAGAATTTTCGTTCAAGCCGTTCATAACGTTGTTAAGGTTCAACGTCTTTCCACCGCCCTTTTGGTATTGTGGTAATAATGCGCTTCCCTTTTTGTCTGTTACGCCAAACAATTTGTATATGGTTGCATTCTTGATAGCATTATCTACACGATTTATCCATTGAAGGGCTGATTTAAGCGAGTTCTTTATAATTGTGCTAAAATTGCCGATACCCTTAATTGCACCACTACAACTTTCTAGGAAATTCGCATAGGCTGGGGTAAGGTTCACGTTCACCTCGTGCGCTAGTGCTCGCTTTGCATTTGCAAGGCGTTTCTCCTGATTCTCCAACTTACTTTCTGCGCTTGCAAGCGTTTTCGCTGCGCTCGCTTCATCATCCAAGCCGCCTTGCATCTGCTTTATATCAGCCGCACCTTGCACGAATACCTTTGCAAGGGAAGCCTGTCTTTTACCAAGGAGACTTGTAAGGAGTGCATTCATTTCGTGAGATTTCGCCAAGTTTTGCAGTGCTTTTGTCGCACCAACTACGCTCGGGTTGTACTCGTTCTTTGATTGTGCGGAAAGTCGGGTCATCATCATAACGTATGCGCTTGCCGCCTCGCTTGCGCTGCCAAACGTGCTTGTGCCATAGCTTGTGGCGGCTGCGAGTTCTTTAAAAGAAACGCCAGCGTTTTGTGCTCTGTTAGCCGTCTGTGCCAAGGCTTGCGCCATTTCGTCATACGTTGTCGTGCTCTTCTTTGTAGCATTAATAATAATCGTGCTATTTTCTTTCGCTTGGAGTGCCGTCTGGTGGTATGCTCCTGCAATTTTCAACTGATAACCTGCCGCCTCGTCTGAGGTCTTTCCAAGTACCGTTGCAAAGTCGTTTGAAGACTTCGTAACATCTGCGATTGCATCAGAATTTCCACGCAAGCCTTCAAAGTACTTCACCCACTTTGTGCCAGCCTTCGCCATTTCTTCTGCTGAGTGGGTGCTATCATATTCAAGTGCAACAAATTGCGCTCTGAGTGATTCAAGCGTTTCTGCATCAACATAAGCCTTTAAACCCATCATGGATTCGGTTAACTGCTGATTAATCAGCGTAAGGTTTTTTAAGCCTGCTGCCACGGCGGTAATACCTGCCATTGTCGCACCCTTTGGCGAGAAAACCAAGGAAAGAAGGTTCTCGGGATTCAAGCCCTTTGAAGCAAAGGACTTCAACTTGTCAAAGATACGCTTAATCTTACTTGAAGACTTCTCAGCCTCTTTTCCAACTTCTTTCGTGGCTTTTGCAGTCTCCTTGGCTTTCTTCGTCACGTCTTCATAAGACGTTCCCATACCTTTAAGTTTCTCCTTGCCATTGAGAATTTCCTTTGTTATCTCTTCCTGCTGCTGCTTATTCTTCTTTGCTTCATCAGAATTTTTGCCGTACACTTCGGTTATATTCTGATATTCGCCTTTCAGGATTTTCAACTGGTCGATATTCTCCTTTATAACGTTGGCAATATCTTCCTTTGTCATTCCTGCCCACATATCGGAAGTTTCATTCTTTACATCGGCTGCGGTCAGCTTCATCTTTGCCAGTTCTGCCTCTGCCTCATAAATCTTCTGTCTAGCCTCGCCCGTCTGTTTGTTCCACTCTAAAAGAGTTTCAAAAGGAAACTTCTGCTCCTTTATATCTGTGCCAAGTCCCCAAAAATTCGGACGTTGCTCTGAAAGTTTCTCGTATTCAGATTTCAAGCGTTTTATCTCCTCGGTCTTTGCCTTGATTGCATCGGCTTCCTTGTCTGTCTGCTCCTTCTCCTGTTGCTGATTCTGTGAGGTTGCTTGTGCCTGTTGTTGCTTCGTCTGGTTGAGTTTCTCGTATGCGCTATTTAATGAGGTCAAACTCTCTTGTAGTGCTCTGATTTGTGCATCTGTGTCCTTAACCTGTCCTCCAAGGTTATTGTAAGCAGAAAAATACGTGTGAGCTTTCGCATCTGCTGCGGCTTTTGTTGCATCATCTGCACCAATACCTTCATTAAATGCGTCTTGGTATCTTTCGTATGCTCGTTGTTGCTTCTCATATAGCTCAACACGTTCTTTGCTGAGTTGGTTCAAACGCTCTTCTGCTGCCTCTTTCGTGCGCAAATACTCATCCTCAGAAACCTTTCCCTCTTGCAAGCGTTCTGTAACTCGCTTTATGGCTTCTGCCTCGGCATCTGAGTTTGAAACACGTTGCTTGCTAGCTTCTGCGGCTTGTTGTACTGCTGCGGTGTTCTCTTGCACCTTCTGCGTTTCCTCGCCTATCTTCGTGGCGTTCTCGCCGTGTGCGGCTGATTCTGTGCCTATCGCTGCGGCTGCGGCTGCGTGCGCTCCAGCATTAACGCCCGTGGCTACGTTTGAAATACTTCTGCCAGCGTTTGAAAGGTCAAAAACCGAATTAAGTGCCGAAACCATCTGCTGAGTTTCGGAGAAGGTGGATTGCAAATTGTCGTAAGTGCTAGTTAAGCGTCCGAGTGTTTTCTCGTGCCCCTCTAACGTCTTGTTTAAGTCATTCCACTCTGCCGTGCCCGTCTGAGTTTTAGAAATGCGAGATTTCAAGCCTTCGATTGAAGACATCGCCTTGTTTATCTCTTCATTTACTTGCTTTATGGCTTGTGGAGTGCTCTCCATTTGCTTCTGATAGGTAGCCATTGCGTCAGCTATCACCTTAATCGCCTTTTGCGTTTTCTCGCTATTCAAGTTTGTGCTTGTTGTGATTTCGTTCCACGCACCATTTAACTTGTTTTGCAAGTTTGTTGTATCAACACCTAGCTTGTCAAGTCGTTTTGTCAGCGTATCAAATGTTTGCAACATATCGTTTGCGTCAAAATGCGCTGATATACCCAAAATATCATCTGCCATAATATCAAAGTTTAAGTTATATATTTTGTTATCCTGTAATACCTAATAAGAAGACGAAAACGTTTAAACGCTTGCACCTTTCTTCGAGGTTACAATTTCGCCATATTTACTTCTTATTCAAATTATTTATTTTCTCAAAAGTTTCATCGTCCAAAAACGTATTACTTTTTGGCTGCTTATAGTCCAAAGAACACAAACAACCCATACCGCTTTCTAGTGGAGTACCGTCTTCCATATAATAAGTTTTTTCTGCTTCGTTACCCAAACAGATATTGCCAAAATATATGATTTCGTTGTCATAGTCTATATGCCATTCACAATTATCTGAAATCGCATTAGCTATTAAACTAAGTGCTGAGCGAAAATCATTGTTATTAAATGAAATTTTTACCGATTTATCGGAAACTCCCGAAAAGATAACATTCCAACCACATTCTTCCAGTTTTATATTATCATTGAGAAATGTTTTAATAACGTTTGATATATCAACAAACGTACCTAAATAAGGAAATGTGAATTTCTTAATCTCTTCACCCTTTGAGTTTCTTCCAAATATAAAAAAAGGAACTCTAGATAATATCATCTCTGGGTGCAGAAATTCGGGAGTATATTTCCAAGACATTTCGTTCATCTGCGTTGGCTCATACGCATCCATAAGATAAAACTTTCTTGTTACCTCTCTTACCTTATCTATTTTATATGTAAAAACTATAAATGAGCCAACGGGCAAAATAATCTTCTCGGCAAGACTGAAAGATAAACTTATAAAATTACTCTTCATAAGCTCTCTTGTCCATATTGCATCCTTCGTAACTGAAGGCGTTAAAATCGGATTGCCTTTTACGTCAAAAATCGTGATATTTTCCATATCTAACTTATTTTAAAATAACTTTTATTGTTACACTTCGCTTCTTTTTAATAGCTGTCTGATAACTTCGTTTTTGTCGTTACCATCTAGTTCAACGCTCGTATCAATTTGGTTTCCTTCTCGCCAAACGTTTCTAGGGTCACCCCCTACGATTGCCCTTGCAAGCTGTTCAACGTTTTCGTAACCAAATGCCGTTGCATCTTCTTGCGTCAGGATTGCGTCTTTTTCTACGTCTGTTTCCTTCATATCTGAGAATAAAGAAAAACCATAGAAACCATTCACCCAACTGAAAATAACCTTTTTCTTCATACGTGCGTCCCTTTCTCTAGCTTTGAAACCGAAACGCTTGTTATCTTCTGTGTCGATTCATCGAAACACATCCATAACGTGTCGCCCTCTATGTAGTCGATTTCGGTATCTTTAAGCATTGTTTTAATGAGTTCTTCCTTTGAAGGGAAACCCATCAAACGGGCAAAGTTATCGTCCACTTGGATTTCTTCTTTGCCATCTTCAAGCCATCTGCGTATTGTTAGTTTCGTGTTCTTTATCGTACATTGCACGACCACGAATTTTAATATCTGTGCCATATTGATTCTATTTATTTAATAATTTAGCACGAATATACTTCGTACCGTTCTTTGTTGTCGTATTTATCACCTTCAAACGTGTGTTTCTGTGTAATAGATATTCCTTTTCTGCGCTGTGTACGTTCTTTTTGTTAAGTACTGATTTAAAAGCATTGTTTACGTTTATCATCTTTGCGCCCTTCGGTACATCTATCTGGAACACTGCCGCTTTGTATGATTCACTAACATTCTGTTCGGCACTCTCTTTAGAGATTGAAGTGGAAAGATAGCCTTTATCTGAAAGAATATCTCCGCTTTTTGCATTTAGCATGGCTTTTCCCCAGTCCTCATTCTCATCTATATCAACACCACGAAAAACCGTCATAGACTTGTTTGTTGCTTTCATCAAGCTATCCAAGTTCTTTATATCGTCTGTTGTTTCGCCGTTGCGTGCAAAATAGTTAGCGTTACCTTTTTCAACGTAATTTTGTAACGCTATCTTTTGCCCTTCTGAAAATACCTCTCCATCTTTGTGTGGGAGCGTTTTTTTTCTTGTCGTTCCGCTTGCTTTTGCCATAATCTGCGTTTTTTAGAATTTACTTAATAACTCATTTTTCTTTGTTCTAAGGGGCGCAAATACTTTGCGAGTGCATTTCCTTGCGCCCTCTGATTAACCAAGACTACTGAATACGGAAACGTGCGTATCCATATTTGTTGATAGCTGCCTTTATCTCTTCATTGATGAAATAAGGCAAAGTCTCCTCATAGACTTCTTCCACGCTCAAAGTCGGTGCTACACTCTGGTAGCTTTCACGGTCAAGCAAGTCCAAAGTTTCGTAACCGAAACCCAATACCACGTCCGTTTCTTTAAGGTCTGAAATTACGGTGTTCGCCTTGATTGCTTCGGGAAGACTTGAAACGGTCAAGGTGTCTTTGTCTGAGCCATACGAAATACTCGTAATTGTAAATCCTGCCAAACTATCACCAACTTTAAGCAAATGATTTGGAGATACCTCCAAACTTGTTGCTCCACTCTCCGCCTCAGTCAAAACCTTGCAAGACTTCAACACCGTTGCCTTGCCATTTGTTTTGTTAAGTTTATAAACCACACCCTTTGGAAGGAAGCGCAAACTAACTGGGATATTACCCATCTCCAAGTCATAGCCGCCCTGTCTGCGGACGCATCTTTCCTCCCACCAAAGCGCCTCTTGTATGTGCTCGGGTTTGGTTCTTCTCATAAACATTCCAACATTAACCATAATCGTTCAATTTTTAAAAAGTTGTGTTATTAATTCTTTGCGTT